>Ga0065711_1003131_pt1 | contig 29576 bp, 11 predicted proteins | sample Hoacrofraction12_FD_59098 | JGI IMG/M metagenome (GOLD analysis project Ga0065711, IMG submission 59098) | Hoatzin crop microbial communities from Cojedes, Venezuela - Epithelial fraction 12 v2 (version 2) | ecosystem: Host-associated > Birds > Digestive system > Esophagus > Crop | place... | reverse complement strand
CGCCGCATGGCGCCCACCCGCACGCCGCTCCCTTCAGAGCCCGCCCGCCCGCGGCCCCCCGCGCCCGGCCCTCACTGAGCGCCGCGGTCTCGCGGCCTTCAGGGTTCTCCTCCCCGGCATCGTTCTCCCGCTCCGGCTGCTCGGGGGACAGCGCCAGCAACGAGGCCTCCTCCGCGGCCATCTTCTCCGGGGACAGCCCTGCGGCGGGCGAGGGGAGGCAGGGGAGCGCAGCGCCGGCACCGCACGCCTCTCGTCCGCGAGGGAAGGAGAAAGGGCAGGAGGCGCGGCGGCGGCCCGGCACGTAGGGCGGGAAGGGCGGGGCGGGGAGGGGAGGCGGGCCCGCACCGCCTACATTTCCCAGGGTGCCTCGGGGCGAGGAGGGGCCGCTTCGCCGCCCAGACTCCATCTCCCGGGGGGCCGGGGCCAGCCCAGCGCGCCCCGTGGCAGGGAGGAGCTGGGACACAGCAGCTGGGCGGCCTGTGCCTGTGACAGGGAAGCCCCCGGTCCGGGAGCGGCCTCTCTGCCGGCACCGCGTTCCGGAGGCAGCCTCAGCGGGAGTGTGAGGTGAGGGGGGGGGGAAGCTCTGAGGGACACCGGGGACTCGCCCTGCGCTGCCCTGCTCCTGAGGCGCGGGGCCGGGAGGCTGCGCCCCGTTCGCTCAGCCCGCCCGTGGGGACCGGGCCGGGTGTTTGCTCGGCGCTCCCCGCTCCAGGGCCGAGCCGCCTCTGGGGCTGGGCTGGGCTCTGGGGCCGGGCGGCTGAGGCGGGCGGCCGGGCTGTGCTCTGGGGATTCGCCGGGACAGCTGTCTCTCCAACCTCCGCTCGTTCGCGGCGGGCTGGCAGGACCAGTGCCTGGCGCTGTTGCGAGATGTCACGATAGTATCCGCACCCCGGGGTAGCAGGGGACCTTAAGGCGGGAGTTATTGTAGCTGGAAATGCTTTGAAACTTGAAGGCTGCGTGACTGGATGTTGAAGGGTGTGGGTCCGTGCGGGCCCGGCGTGTTTGCGGGTAGGAAACGCGTCTCTGGGGCGGGCGGGGAGGCAGCAGCCGTCGGGATTTTTCTGTGGAGTTCTCTTAGTAGTGAGATGTGAATAACTGACCCTGTGGAAATCCGCTGTGGTTCTGTAATGAGGAAGCAAAAGAAGACCATGAGAGTGTTTTGTTTCTCTGTGCAGTTAAAATTTCTTTTTTACACCAGCTGGAAGTAAAATCTTGGATTAAATAATCATGGCAACACTGTTTTTTCTTAGGATTTGAGGATGTCTAAAAAGAAACTGAAGAAAGTGACTGGAAAGGAAGATTGTTTGGATGGCCGGGATGACAAAGTAGGAGCAGCTGTATTATTACTATTATCATTATTTTAACTCAAACCCCCACATTCAAGAGAAGAGCGTGAATTATTTAGCAGTCTTGTGATAGGAGGATGAATGAAATTTAAAGGTGGAGCTGTAAAGAACAGCAGGAGGCTTGAAACGGTCAGATGCTGCAAGTTCGAGCCAGAGAAGTAGCTTATGGTTTTCTCCAGAGGCTATGAGCAGTGTGGCTGTCAGAAAACATGAGACTTTTCTGTTTTAGTGTGTCTTCCTGGTTGAGGAAGTTGAGCTTAAAACTGTTACCAAAACCACTACTGTTTTCCTCAGTTGTTCTTTATCTTGGATCATATATCTTAATTTTCTGATAATTCACAAATTGTACTTCACAGTATTTGAGCAAACAACTGTCAAATATTTCCTCTTAACCACTGAGACATAAATCAATGATAAAAATTCTTGGAATACTCTGGTACACATTTGTATCTAGTGAATAAGCTTGCACTGAATCACTTGCAAAATGTAGGTGCTGCAGGGCTGATGGTCTTTCTGGTCATGCTTGTATGTAGCTTCCCATTCTTTTTTTATTGTTTGGATTCTCTTCTGGAAAGTTACTTCCTGCCAGTAGTGTAATACGTCTCCAGTAAATCAGTAGTCTAATAAATCCACATTTAAGTTTGCTAGATTTTTTTTTCCCTTGGATTTTGTAAGGTGTATATGAAATAAGAGAGCTTTTAACTGTCCTTATTGTAAATGTCTGAAAAAATGTTTGGAAGTGTTGATAAATGAGTGCGATGTTATGGCATTATAAACTGAGCTATAGATGTAGGAAGCCTTTTGCTCATGTAGCAAATGTTGTTCACAGCCAAATATTTGTAACTATGTTTTTTCTATTCAGTTTGCTTTTTAGCATTAACTTATCCTGAGGTGTGGTTTTGTATGTGTTTTTGGTTTTTTTCACTTCTGTAGTACAAAGGGTAAGAACTGGGCTTCAAACCTTGAACTAGTGCTGCATTGCCATTGCTAATGCCTGCACCAATTTGAAGAACAGAGTTTTAACTGTTGCATGACTTCAGCCAGTTTGAGACAGCCTAAAGTATTGCTGTATGCAGACATTGACCAGTGCAAGTAGTAGTGACAACCCAAACTATTAGTAGCAAAAAGATCAGGAAACCTGAACAGCAGCGAGTGTTTCTTCAGAGTGATCACAGGATGGGTAAGGGGTATCTTCCGTTCATGTAGGTGAGAGTAAGCCATTTAAGTAGAATGATATTTAGGCATGGTCATGTAGGGGTTTGGGGCATTTTTGTGTGGTGTAAGCATGACCACAGATTACAGAAAACTTTGTGCCGGTTGGCTTTTAGCGGTTTGGCATATAGTTCCCTAACTGTGAGTGAAAGGACACTATCACGGTGTAAATTATAACAGGTTTACACAGAGCTGTCTGGAGGAGTCGGCAGAGCTACCTCTTGGTAACATGGCCTGGGTGACACCAGGTGGTGTGACAGCTGTGGGATTGTAAACAGAGCACCTAAACCTGTCTGCTCTGTGAGGACATTTACCCCAAACTGATAATGCCAAGAGGAAAGTAACAGTAAGAAAGTTTTCTGAAGATGACCAAATTAAGTGAGAATCGGGGAATTATCAAGAGACTTTTGAGAAAAGGAGCTAGGTTGAAAAGAAATACTAAAAACGTGATGAAAACCCATGTAGTTCAGGGGTAATAGACCTTGAAGGGAGCAAGCGTCTTCCGCAGCACGAGCGCGTGTGCTGAAGTGTCCTGTGGGTGTGCGAGGTTAAAACTCTCTGGTACCAAGTCACCTGATATCATTTTGTCATTGTCTATCATTATAGTTTTTCTGCTGTATCACTGGTATTGATCTTGAGTGTGTGGTTCACTGATGCTGGTTAACTGAGTTGTTAGTAAACCAGTAAAACACTTTGAGTCCTGTTTGATGGTAATCATGTGAGTTGAACAGGTCTTTCTGTGGCAAGTTGCATCGATACAGTTCTCAGTGGCAGCAGCCTTTAACAGCCTCCTAAGTTATGATTTCGTTGGTTTTGCTGCTGCTAGAAATCCAGAACCAACCACAGTTAGAAGTTCTCAACATTTCCTGAATTCATTAGGACTCCACTGGTTTCTGCAACCCTTTTACTTTTTATTGAAGTGCTTTCTAATGTGGAAGTAAAATAGGTAAGGCCTCATAGGCCTGTGTAGGCCTCTGTAGTTAGGAAAATCTCTGCAGCAGTGACCTAATGGCCTCACTGAGTCAGCAAGACCCGATTATTGGAGGAGTGAATGATTTGTAAAAGGATGTGCTGTCTAGAGCTTCCTTATCTGAAGTAATCCATGTGTTACCATTCTCTCTTGCAAATTCTCCGCCCTGCCACAGTTTTGGGAAAACTGAGTCATGTAACCCAAAGGTGTGTAAAAATTAACTGCCTTGCTGGGCAGAGTTCCTGTCAGAGTGGAGTGTGTCGTTTTGCTGCTCTCTGCTCTCTCCCATAGCTGCAATAATAACGGCTTTCTGTTCTGACCTGATCAAAGTCACCTTCCAGTTATTCCGCACACGAATGCGACGCAGCTTGTGATATAGATATGCCAAGCAGTGATGTAGCTGCTTTCTAAAAGAGGGATGTTCAAGTTCTTTGTTTGGGGACTGTCTTTGCTCCTAACCAGGGCTACGTAACTGTAGTTTCACACTGTTCCACCTAAGTAGTAAATCCGATGGAAATTAAGAACTCTTCTGCACAAAACTTACGTAGAAATACCCTCTCTTTCGCCTTGCCTAGGGGATAGTTGGAAGCAGTCTTCAGGTAATTTTATTTTCCTTAACAATTTTTGTAAATATACAAAAATATGTAGTTTACAGACTGATTTACTTGTAGAGATTATGAAACATACGAATCCTGAATGTGTTTAGTGAGTTGAGCTTCCTCTGTTTATAACCCAGGACTGTGTGCCACTTTCAGTTTTTCCCCGTAGTGTTCTTAAGCATAACAAAATCTAAATACCAAATTGTAGCAGGGTATGTGGCTGCCTTTTTCAAGGGTTACTTATTCACAATCACATTGAATCTAATATGAAATAATAGCTTGTTCCATCTTATGAAGACTTTTTTTAACTTCAGTTGCATCTATAAACCCTTGGATTTTTTTCCTTCTTTCAGAACTCTGAAGACACAAGATCTTATAACCATACAATGAAAGGAGAGGCAGAATTTCAGAGGTAAATTCTTGCTCTGCCATTAAATGGAGCTACTACAGAAAAAAAGTCTGTGGTTGTTTTAAATACTGAATTTAAGAATTTTGTTTGACTTGTTCCCGAATTAAAATACAGTGTTTTAACTGGTGAAGTGTTGACATTGCATTAGCGAGCGGATTCTGTCTAAGCCGGGGAGTTTGAGATAGTTGAGAAGACAGGATTCAGAAAAAAATTTTTAACTCTCTGATAAGATGAATCTAGACTGTAGTAGGGCATCTGTCAAACCAATACATAGTGAGTGCAGAGAAAGCTTTTCCTCAATTTTGTAAGCTAAAATAGCTGTACAACTAGTAAAAATGTAAATACTAGAAACACTGTATCAAACTATTTTAAAGGACAGGTGTTGCTGCAAGTTCATATTTAAGAACATACCAAACTGGTTACTCATGAATACTTAGCTGTAACTGCCGAAATCAAGTGCAAGTTTGTTTTTTTTTTTCTATTACATTAACTGAGCTAGATTACATTACTTTTTTTTGTAATGTTTCTGTAGATTCAAAATAGAGAAAAATGGGCAAGAGAAGAAGCGAGACCAAAGTTCTAGTATTTGTCATGACACTGATGGAAGATCCCAAGGAAAATCTCCAAATAGAAGCAAAACTACAGATAATTCTTTAATCCAAACTGAAAAGCAAAAGAGAATAGTCATAGAATTTAAAGCCAAAGAAATTAAACATGGAAAAAGTACATGCACTCCGGATGTAGCAACTACTAGCAGGGTAAGTCATAGCAAAAGTCGTTTTGATGGAACAGAAGGGAAAAGACTCTGGCATAGCTTTGCAGTTCAGAGGGACAAGGCACGGAAGAAGAAGGCAGAGAAAGCTGAACTCTGCAAACTAAAGTTAAAAGCAGAACAAACTATGTTGGAAAAATTTAAGTCATCTACTTACGATTTACATGTACCACATAAAAAGGCAGATGGATCAAAAAAATGGAATGAAGATGTCAGAATTCCAAAAAAGCCATCTGACACCTCTGCAGGGACTGCGGATGATGATAGGCCTTTTGCTAAGAAGCCAAATACGTTATCTAGGGCTTGGGAAGAAGACTATGAAGAGGAATATAACGAGTTTTCTAAGAAAAAACGGCATGTGAGTAGACATACACCATCACGCCATTCAGCTGAAACAGCACAACAGTGGGACTTTGGTAAACGGAAAAAACGGGACACCGATTCTGATAGAGCTCCTGGTAATTCGGGGACTAAAGAAAGGGACTTGGAAGCCACACCATTATGTTTTAAGCAGGTAATAAGAACCGAATGCTTTGTGTTATGCAGGTAGATGTTTCAGGCTAGTTTCTGAATGGCAGGCAGTTTTTATATAGTCAGACTGTCGTCTTACAGGATTTCGTAGCTAGCTAGATGGATTTTTCTGATCCCAGTGTAAACCATGTTAAAATGTTTCTCTGCTAAGTGGTTAAACAAGCTAGAAGAACAAATGTCTTGCGTATTAGGACTGTGTCTGCACATACACTTTCATAGGTTTACTTTGATTCTGGGGGCATGTAATACTTCAATTTAGGTGTAAGTCAATGGAAATTTTTTGCGCTGATGTGATCGTATTAAGTTTGAAAGAATAAACTGAACCAGTGGAAACTTGCCTGCCAAACAGGTGCTCATTGCAGGCACAGGGATGCCAGGAGAACTGCTTGTAGATCTAGGACTAAATTTATACGTTTCCTGCATAGCTTCACACTTGGCTGTAATTGGTTTGTTACGAAGTGCTACCTTGTGTTTGGCTCACCTTTGTCTTGCGTGTGGTTACTTTTTTGTTGTTCTCGTTTAACATGCCTAGCATTAGTTTTTGGAGATTTGAACTCATGTTATGGTAGCGCGATCATTTTGTGCATATGCAAAGACAGTAATTACATAGAGAATCACGGAATCACTGAGGTTGGAAGGCACCTCTGCAGATCATCTAGTCCGACCCCCTTGCTCAAGCAGAGTCAGCTAGAGCAGGCTGCCCAGGACTGTGTCTGGTCAGATTTTGAGTATCTGTAATGATGCAGACTCCACAGCCTTTCTGGGCAGCCTGTTCAAGCACCTTTGCAATAAAAAAAGTGGGGATTTCATGTTCAGATAGAATTTGCTGTGTTTCAGTTTGTGCCCATTGCCTCTTGTCACTGGGCACCACTGAGAGCCTGGTTCCACCTTCTTTACACCCTCCCGTCAGCTATTTATAAACATTGATAATATTCCCCTTTTTCTTCTCCAGGCCAAACAGTCCCAGCTCTTTCAGCCTCTTGTATGATACTCTCCAGTCCTTTAATCAGTTTAGTGACCCTTTGCTCAACTCACTCCGCTAAATTCTTGTCTGTCTTCCACTGGGAAGCCTAGAGCAAGAATAACATAGTCACAAGGCCACAAGAGATTGGAAAAATAGGCTTACTGTATAAACTACTATATTTTTTTTAAAAAGCCATTCTTCTAAGCCCTTTTGAAATGATACTGTAGATGCTTCGTCGTGGATATCAAAAATATATTTTATGTTACCTTTTCATTTCGCTTGGGAATATTCAGTGTTCTCTAAAAAGCATTCCAGAAGACAGATGTGTGTTCTACTTCCATTCCTGCTTGTTTGTAGAACTTTGAGGTCCCATTCACGTCTGACTCCTGCCAAGAAGGTGAGGACACAAAGTCTGTCCAAAAGGTTAGTGGTGTACTTTTTTCACACTGAAGAGCTGTATGCTGAAACCCTTGAGGTGAGGATCACTTGTTCCTCGGTCTTGCTTGATACTTTGTGTTGTTGGTATGCTTTCTTTTCAATTCTTCCTACAGAGCTTTGAAGTCTTTCCACCCCTTCAAGACAGTCAGAACCCAGAAACAGACCAAGAGGTTAGTAAAGCTTTAATTTAACACTTCTGAGTTGTATTAAAAACTCATGGCGCTGAGGTTGTGTAGCTGGACAATTCCATGACCTTTCCTAGTATTTTGCATTGTTGGCTTACAGTCTACACTTCAGAAAGTGGAGTGTTTTTTCAAACCCTAAACAAACTTGCTAAAGTACTACTAATCAGGAACTTTCTGAGATAGAAGGATTGCCTTTCTATTATTCTCTGCGATGTCGGAGGCCTTTGTAGTTGCTTACACACTCCAGCTATCTCATTTTCCATCCTCTAACTTTCAAGTTGGAAAAGAGTGACATTTTTTTTAAGAAACACCTGTCAGGAAAGCTGCAGTCTATTTAGCAAAAAATGGAACAAAGTATTAGGGTACCACGTGGAAAGGTCATAAACAAATCTTCCTTCCAGACTGTATTTTGGACGTCTTTTGTGAACTTCTCATAGTGGAGGATGTGCAGAAGTTTCTCATGGCTTTACACTTGCTCTACCACCTTAAAATTTTTCATGGGTCATTTTTCGTCAGTTTCAACACAAACTCATTAATGCAGAAGTATCATTTTTGGGAACAATTTGTAAGTAATTATTTGCCATTGATTTCATATATGTGAATTTTTTTCATTGTAGATGCAGATAGTTGAAGATTTGCATGTTGCTCGTGTTCAGAAGAGAATGGCACTGTCTGTAGTACAGACTTGTGGAGAACTTACAAGTATGGAGATAGATCTTCCAGAGCAGGATTTAAATATTTCTGCAGGTATGTCGTGATTTGATGTTCTTCGTTGTCTACTCGCAACCAGTTATTACAGTTGGTTAATGGTCTGAGTAGAGAATACACAACTGATTTTTTTCACAACTGTTTGTTTTTGTTTTTTCCCCCCCAGAGGCTTTTACTTCTGGTCTGAACATATTAGTGGTGATTGACACAAATATAATGATTAGTCACCTTGAGTTTGTCAGATCCCTGAAGTCTGAAGATATACCAGGTATGAGAATGCATGGTGATCAATAAGACATTTTAAGAAAAGACAAATGTTGTGACAACTTCAGGCTACGTGAAGCAGAACAAATCTGGGCTGCTTAACAAGGCAGCAGGTTCCATGTAGAGGCAGAAGGCTCGCCCTGAAGAGGCTGGTTCTGTGAACCCAAACAGGCTGCCCCTTGAGGAAAGGTCGCCTATGACAGTAGAACCCTCTATGTTCATACCTGTGTACCTACAGAGAATCATGGTCGATGTTCCCAGGAGTGTGCGTAAATTCGTAGCGGTAAACAACTCTTGCCTATTGTAAGAACATACTTTTAAACATTTAGTCCATTGCTAGAGGTGGTGATGTTTTCTACTCTTTTTAGCATTTTTTTTTTCCTAGAAATCTCAAAACATTTAAAACCTGATAAGCAGTCAGTGCTTTCTTTCTGTCTTGGTAAAGGCCACAGAATTCACGAGATGTGTGAGCAATTTCTCAGGAATTTAGATTGCAGACCTTGGCTTTACAATGTCGTGAAGCTTTTTAGGGATTTAACGTTAGCAGGATTAGGATTGTGGGTGTGTTGGTTGACGTATTTCGAATCTGTCAGAATACTTAGGGTGCTTGGATGCCTTCAGCTTATGAATACACTTAACGCTGGCCACCTGGAAGATAACTTTAATAAGGGCCAGAGTAATTTTCACGTGTGAGTCAGATTCTATTTCTTTTTCCCATATTAGGAATGGGGTGGCTTTGTGTACGCTGGGATGCCTTGTTTAGAATATTGCAGCTCGCAGTTTCTGGTCCTGCCAGACCCATTATGTTCAGAAGGCTCCTCATTCCTGACCTACTTACTACAATGCAGAGGGATAGTAATGTATTTTTTCAAAATTGTATTCCTATAATGTGAATGGCAAAGAAAACAGTTGAAGTATTTATCACAGGTGGACCAACAGAACAGTTGTTAAATTTCTGCTTTACTGTGTATTTCATATATATAATAGCTTTAGAGTTCAGACCGTACTTACATAGCAATAAAAGCATGGTCCAATATCCATGCTTCCTGTTCCTGGCTTAGGAATGCTGGTGCGCAATTAGCACAAACCATTGCTCCATTTGTTGATGACTGTGTTGGCACAGTGACAGTTGTGGTCATTCAGGTATTTTCAACCTGTTATTTCAGCTGCTGTCACCTTGCTTTAATGTCTTACAGGGAATGTGTGGCAAGATAATTGCTGCAAATATATTTTATAATATTGCTACACGCTTGTCAAAGTATTCTGTTGATTAAAATAGTAATATTTTTGTTTGCCTAATTTTTACAAGTAACCAATGTAGTGCCAGTTCAAGGTTAGATTAGAAAGAGGGAACTTGGCCTTTTTCAGTTGTTCGTGTTTTAATGCTAGATATTCTTGAGCATGGAATATGAAAACTACTGGCAAAAATAGAAGTGTGAACTTACATAAATATGATGTTTGAATTGAAAGTTATTTGTATATAGTTTGTGTGGTTCTTCAAAATGTCTTTATTTTTTGGTTGTGGGATTATTTTTTTTTTTCCTTCCAGGTGTTGGCAGACTTGCGTTAATAATTCCCTGGGTCGTTCTACAAGAGTTGGACAACTTGAAGAAGGGGAAAATGTTGCAGCATGTTCGGGACAAAGCTGTCCCTGCAGTCCAGTTCATCTACATGTGTCTCAAAAACCAAGATTCAAAATTGTGGGGGCAGTCCATGCAGCTTGCTTCTCAAAAAATATGTAATATACGTGCAATCAATTTGTTTTGGGTACTTAATCCTTGCAGTTCACCTAGTGTGAAACTTAGCACTACATTTTGAGTTTAATACGGTCTTCACACTGCAGTTTGCTAATTAAAATTAGCTAATAGCATACAGCAGTCTTTGGAGCATATCCAAGGCTATAATGAGCAAATACCTCATTCAGATTAGTGCTTTGTTCACTATTGTGTTATCAATTGTTTCTCACTTTTAGCTACATCTGTTGGTAACAGCGGGATTACTTAGTGAAAATTCATCTAGTTTCACCTGTGAGCTAAGGATATGTTGTGTGCTTTTGCTTTTGACTCAGTCATCACAAAATCTAACTTGCTCAAATTTACGTGTTGCTCATTTGGCGTTTTCTGGCAAAACCATAGTGTTTTGGAGTGGAGTAGTACCTAAGAATTCAAAGCTCAGATTTTTGTTTGTTACAGTTCTCTGCCCTTGTTTGGGGAGCACTGGGGATTTAAAACCAGTACTGTGACTACACTGAAGTATTTCCTATGTTGAGTTACTTCTGAACATGTCAGCACTGTCTTCACTAAATTTGCAGATGGCCTGAGTGACGAGAACAACGATGATCGTGTTTTACAATGTTGTCTGCAGTATCAGAACCTCTTTCCTCAAGCCGTTGTCATACTCTGCACGTGAGTTCCTGTGTGGTTTTAGGTCTCAGGAGTTTTTCAGTTACTTTTATTACTTACTGTGTAGTAATGCCAGTTTTATGTCAACAATTAATTCTGTTCTCCTAGGGATGATAAAAATTTATGTAATAAAGCCATTGTGAGTGAGGTCAAGGCATTCTGCAAAGCTGATTTGGTTACTGCTCTACAGAACCTGAACGTAAACAGGCACCAGAACTGTGGTGAGCTGCAACAGTCTAAATGTGGTAAGTTTGTTTAAAGTGCACGTATATGGATGCTGGTTTTTGAGACGTGTAATCAGTGTAGGAGAGGGAGAAGAGTTTCTACTGCAACTTCAGTTTTCGTATGCTTTGAATCCTTTTTGGATTGCTTTTTGTTTGGGGCACTTTTTTTATTTTCAAAGCTAAGTGGTTTTCTGTAAGTTTGAGACCTTTATTAAAGCATCTGTCTGGAGTTCGAGGAGATTCAAAAATGACATATTTTTGTTCTATAGAAAAACCACAGCATTAGTTTCCTGTGCTCATAGTCATTTAGAAGGCGTTCTGAACTTTTTAGGACCGAAAAGAGGTTTTCCCAGTTAAGCCAGTTTGGGTCCCATTCTTAGTAGCTGTAAAATTCAGTATGCGAAGATCACTCCTTCCATTTTTTGCTAATTTACAGCAGGACTTGATCCTTGGGTTGTCTGTTCATTTTTCCAAAGGTACAAATACAGCTTACAGTATTAAGACTCGCTGATAAATCTGCTGGCTGTATATAATCAAAGTTACTTAAGGAAAAAAGAAATGTGCACTAAGATCGCAAATGATTAATGCTCTGGGGAAATTAATCTTCTTGATTAGTAGCTCGTAATTAAAAATACCCGCAATACAAGTGGGTATAACTAGAAATACTTGAAACCTAATTACCCAATTAGATGTAGCCCATCTGCTTTATAATGTAAATATGAAGTGTAGTCTGTTTGTGGGGAGAAGTTATTTGTGTACTATCAAGATAAATTAGATGTAGAAACAGTTGCAGTAAGTACCTTTTACTATCATTGGTTTGACAGATACAGAATTCGAGAAAACGGAAAGAGGTGATGCTAGTCTTACTGCGCCATTCCCAAACATACTTCCAGACCTTGAAAAGAACTTAGGAGAAGCTTTGTCTTGTATTTTGGAGACCGAAATGAAAATTGCATTCGGAAACCTATGGATGGAGGTGGTTTGTTATGTCTTCGTGCTTGGTATTTCAAGAATTAGAGGTTTAAATGTCCTTGGTATTTTAATGATATTAGTACCTGTGCTAAGCCAGACAACTAAGTCATCTAGTTCATTAACTGAACAGTTCAGTAACTGAACAGTTCAGTGTTCAGTGTTACTGTTTCATTTGATAACAAGATTATTCTATTTGACCAGTAACAACTGTGCAGTGTTTTAACAGTCTTTTAAGAATACGGTACCAGAGATGCTGGCTGTTCAGTGTAAGTTTTCAAACTCTTTGTATTGCATTGACTTTCTATTTTGGCTTTTCTAGTATGGTTAAATCACTGCATTGTAAATACACCCTTCAAGAAATTATTCAATCACATTTTAGATAATATTAAGGCACTGTTGTTGCAGGCACTTCTTCCCAATCAGAACAGATGTTTTTGAGTACCATGTGGATAAAATTTTTTTCAGCTAAATGATTAAAATGCAGATACAGAATTACAAGGGTGTTAATGAGAATGTCAAACACTGTCTTTCGAAAGACAGTGTTTGACAATGGCAAATAAATGCTCAGGTACAAGGCACTTTGAAATTATCCATGCTTTGGTTTAGATTCCATTTTCTAGCTGGTAAGGGTTAGTTACAAGTTTAAATTTGTTGCAGATAAGCCTTTGTGGCTTTCAAAAAAAAAAAAAAATGACTTGAAAGGGATAACTTGTTCCACAAGATAGAGCTTTGATTAGCTGTTACGCTTTTAGGCACTTCTGAGTAATTTAGTTGATTTCTGTTAACATCTTTCCTAACTCTGGTTTCACTTGGTAGTAGTAAATTTCAATTGTACTGCAATATGTGTGTATTACTTCATGTATATGTAGTCACAGCTAGGAAAACTCTGTTTATCTTTTACTTTTTTAACAATACTAGAAAATCAAAGGAATACTTACTGTTGTTCTGGTTTTTGTACACGAGTAATGCATTAAATCACTTTAAGAGATAATGAAAGAGTATATGGAACATTTGAGGAAAGGGGAATCAAAAATCATGAAGATGTTGAAAAATTGTTATTGTACATGGAAGGCTTCTGCATGGGCATCTTTGTGTTACCAAAATGAAATATTTTTTAATAGGTAAACTTGTTAGATCTGAGTATAGCCTTATTTCTGAGGAATCGCTGGAATTCTACTTCAGCAAGCACAAATCATAACATTATTGAAGAATAAAGCAGTTGTGAAGTGCATAGGAATATGTCTCTATGGAGGTCAGCCTTTGAATTTAGAACATACTGTCTTTCAGATACTGTATCTGAAGCCGCCGTGGACGTTGGCAAACTTGCTGAAGTGTTATAAAAAACACTGGATGGCTGTTTTTGGTTATGTTGTGCCAAGGATTTTACTTTCAAGCATTGAATGTCTCTATACACACCTTTGTACAGGTAAGAAGCTCTGAGAACGTTAATTGTAAACCTGTCAAAAACCTCGCTGTTCTGGTTTTAGTGGTCACAGAAGTTGATACTTTGAAGAGGCACGTGGTCTGCATGTTTAAATAGCAACGTGTTCCATCCTCTCCTGCTTTTTTTTCAATTTAAGATTATCCAAACTGAGCTATACCTTGGACAGTCTTATCTACTTTTGTATTGATCCACAGCCTGGGTGGGTGGCAAAATCCCAACACTGTTTTTGTAGCCTTAAAGCCAGAATTAAACTGAAATTGATGAGCTATGAATTGAATTTAAAAAAAAAAAAAAAGAAAGAAAAAAGAAAGCTTGTGGCAAGTTCAAGTCTGTCCAGGCTCTGCTCCCTGGTGGTCTAAATATCACCTGCAAAAATCACAAATATTATTTATGAAGTGTTTCTTTGTTGTTTTTTTTCCTCGATATTTTGCTATTCTGCTGGCTTTTTTCTACTTTTTATATAAAAGACAGTAAAAGCAAATGTATGGACACTATCAGGCATGTAAGAATTTATTTCACTCATCTCTCTGTACCTGCAAAAATCAGGGGACAAACATTGTAATGAGTATATATATTAATGGTCACCAAAGTCTCTGAACTATTTCTAAAAAGCAAGTACTCTTTCTCCCTCATTGGCCACCATGTTATGTGTGGCCAAATGATACGCGTTTGCCAGATAAATTATGGAGGAGTAAAGACTTAATTTGGCAGATGGGGGCAGGGAGGTTTGTTTTCAAAAAAGCCAACAAAAAATCCCTTGAATTAATTTAAAGGTGTCTTTAAGATTTTGCTTTTAACAGGTAGACCTCTTTTGGGATATTACTGTTCTGCAGAATTATTTTAGATGTGCCAGTTGATCCTCTTTCCAGATCCTGGGATAGATTTGGAAGACTTAAGTAGTGCTAAATCTTAACCTCACAAACGTTTCTCTTGAGACTGTTTTATCTAATGCTCCTGAACCATTTTCAAGGCTTTTTACATGCTTCAGTTAATCCAGATATTTGAGTATTAAATTTACCTCCTAAGACTGGTAACTCCTAACATCTAATACTTTTTTTTTTTCCCTGTTTCCCGTATTAATGTCAAAATATCAGGTAAACCAGCTGACTCCTCAACAGTGCGTGTCTTGCTCCAGGAATCCAAAAAATTACTCCATGCTTTCAGTTCAAGGTCAGACTATAATGGTGTCCTTCCCCAGGCTTATGCTGAAGTGACTAAGCTATACCAAAAGTTTACGGAGGTAAGGGGGGGCTTGAGTATTTATTCACCTAACATCATCTTGAAGCTACTATGTGGTCGTATTACAAACCTGGCTTTAGATTTCTAAATTATTCCCGTAATTTCAACAAATTATTGCAGGAAATGTTGTTACTAGAATGTTTTCAAAATTAATAGACTTGAAATTTAAGTTTTATTTTCATGTAGCAAATATCTGCCTTTATGTATAGACTTAGCAGATTTTTTTTTTTTTTTTTCTCTTTAGCCTGATATGAATGTGTTAGTGTTGGGAGGGTGACTGAAAAACATTACTTAACTGCTTTCAGGAAAAATGTCTTTATTTTCTCTTGCATTTGTAGGTGGTGGAAAAGGGCCTTAAAGATTAATGTTGTTTGTACTTTTGAAGTTGTTCCAATATTACTGTTCCTAGGCTTGTTATTTCAGCTTTCGTTGTCTTGGTTGCTCTGGTGTTACACATGAAGAAATGACTCTCTTGTATCATGTGCTTTGTGATAGTTAGTGGGGGGTGTCTTGACACCTTGCGTGTTCTGAGAATTATATCTTTACTTCCAGCTCATATCTGAGTTGCTGTGGAGAAAATTTCAGTGCCTTTATTTGTGGTTGCTGTTAGTTCCATATATAATGACATAAAAAATGGAATAATGAGCATGGATGGCTTGAAATATTTCTATATATGGGAAGGAATACAAGTCAGAATATCTGTATAAAGTTCTTTTTGGTTTTGGAGAAAGCTGAAGGGGAAAGGAAGATGAAGGTGGTCAGGGAGAGGAAGGATGAGCCAGGCAGTCTTGGCTGTCTGCCATGCTGTGGCTTCTGTGTGCATTGCCGTCAGCCACGCAGCCCTGCGAACAGTGCTGCCGTAAGAAGCAGGCTTTCTGTCTGAAAACTTGTTTCCTCCTCTCCTTGTCCAGGCGTTTGGCTTCACAACAAACTGCCCTTATGCAGACTAGGTGGTGCCAAACCAGTTCCAGTTTAACCTGGGCAAGTTTTCTGAACCAGATGAATCCTTTGTGCTGTTGCAGAGGAAAATGTGCCATCAGTCGTGAGACAGGGTGTAAGAGTAAGAAGCAGTTCTTGTTTATGCCACCGTACCATGCTCGGGAAGCTTTGGCATGGGGTTTCCCTTTGCTTCCATTTCCTAGCTGTAGAAATACCAATGCATACACCTAAAAGAAAGACTCAGTGAAAGACTGAGAGATGCTTTTGATTCAGAAACTGTAATAAAGATGATTATGACTAGAAGAGCTCTGTCTTGCTTTTTCCAACTTTGCCTTTAAAAAAAAAAAAAGTGTTCAAGTTTTCGTAAGTGAGGAACCAAATACACTCACTATTTGTTTGCTAAACTGTTTTATAAGGTGAGGTCAGACAGTGAGCAGGATTTATCAGAAGACATCATGGTTCTTTCAGAAAATGCTGTATGTGAAAAAATGGAAGCGATGACACCAAATCTTCAAAACAGTGATGAAAAAAAGTTACATCCAAACTTTCACATAGCTCAAGAAAACAGGCACCAGGAAATCTGGTCAGTCCTTGAAGGTGTATGGAATACAATAAACTTGTACAGGTACCGTATGCTAAAGAAATTCAGAACTTCTACATAACCTTACATAATATTCAAACACACACATGTTAGTAATTGCTTTTTCTCCCCCTATTTTAGAGAAGAAGCTATTCGTAATTAATTAAAATTGTCAAAAAAACACACAACTTGTCACACAAAGAAGTTAGGAACATACAAATTGCTGTGTGGATGCAGTCGGTGATCTGTCCGCTGCTTTTTCTGTGCAGCGGCTGAAAGAAGTTGCCTTAGAGAATGGAGCCACAGATGTGAGACATCCATGGAAATGTCATCTTTATCACAAAAAAGAGGCATTCAAGCTCTAAATTTTCTTGTGTTATTTTCTTTCCAAATCCTGTGGCAATATACTAGCTCATGCAAAAGTTTTTACTATTTTTTTTAAACTTTAATCAGTTTGAAATATAGTAAATTTTCTTGTTAAGCAAAATTCTTTACTCTGTAAAATCCAAATGGAGAATCTAATGCTGGATTTCCTTTCTCGTATAAACTTGAAATTGCAAGAAATTAAACCCCCTTCCATCTAGTTGTTTTACCATTGTTTTTATTTGGGTTATGTTTAAAGAATTTGCTTGAAAATCACTGAGATGCCGTACATTTGGATGCTATCACAAAATCTGAATAGATACTGTGTTTTCTGTTTGTAGTCTTAATCTGAAATCTTTTCAGAGGAGAGGCTCTGAGTTACGTTGAGCACAAAGGAACTCCATTCTTGGTGGTCTGTTGAAGACTCACCTGATAAACAGTGACCGTAACTCTGCCAATGCCATTTTTACACTGGCATTTGGATGTACTGTGGCGCTGCACCAGCATACTCCTGTTGGCTTACACCAGTGCAAATTAATCTGAATTGAAGCTGGTTTGGAGTTGGCTTGGTGTGATGTTCAGGTCAGCTGAGGACCCGTGCCAGAGAACAGGCTCTTGCTGAGCAGTTCTCTTACTGGGATAGTCAGCGTGAATTTGAGGGTTTCATGTAGGCACTGAAAAACTCACTCAAGTGTATCACTTCAGAAGGAAAATGCAACTGACTGTTGGCTCTTGGCACCTGTTAAGGACCATGCTGTGAAGAGAGGATAAACTCTTAGAATCAAAGCTACTTGCCTCGTGCTTGTGGGGATAATTCTTTATGAGTGCGCTGCAGCTGATTGTCCCACTGCAACCATTGCAGGGGGGAAGGCGTCAAGCCCGTTCCAGTAAATCTGGAGAGTGCAGCTGCTTGGAAAATTGTTGGAAAGCACTTCACTTTGGTTCTTTAACTTAACAATTCTCTTCTGAGAGGGGCTTACTCGGGTGTACTCAGGTTGTGCATGAAGAGCATTCTCAAGTGAAGTTTAATGATAAATTTAAGCGAAAGGTAAAATAGTGTCATAGAATGCAGTCAAAAAGGAGAATTTTAAACAGAAAAGTACAGTTGGGGGGGCATGGTCTTTCTATTTATTCTAAGACTATTTTAGGTAACATAGTTTTAGTATAGATTTATGTTTGACCTTGGTGGTTTTTTAGTAGTCAAAATACAATGCATGCAATAGATACTGGGTTTCTCTGAATTTTGAGGGTTTTAATTAACTGCTTTTCAATGTCTCTTCTTTCCTTCTTTTTAATATTAGTATTGAAATTTTCCAAAAGTTGGACCCCAGCGCAGTAACTATGAGTGCAAAGTCTTCGCTTGAAGAAGCTTTTTTAGGCCTGCAGAAACTGTTGGCAGCTGTGAATGATATCCGCGAAGGAATTAGTAGGTAAGCATTCAAGATAGTCATAAAAGCTGGTGGTGGTAAGTCACCTAAGATCATAAAAGCCACTGAAATCTTGATGCCAAACTACAGTTTATTACGTGTGCTTAGTTACATGATTTTCAGTAAAAATCTTGATATCAAGGCTATCGAGAACCATTTTGTGGTAGCAAAAGAATAAGAAGCTGTTGCAGACATTCAGGTCTCTGGTAGTGAATTTTCTCTTTTATGACTTGGGACTTGTTTTCCGGTATGCATTGACGAGCCACTCGCCTCTGCTCAGAGTGCAGCCGAAGCCGTGACATGGTTGACTGTACATTAGCTCTGATGGCGAGAGCTTTGAATAATTCAGAACGTTTTTCAAACGTGAGGCCCACTGGAACTGGCCAATTTCCAATGTAGTGACGGACATGAAGTTTTGGGACTTCACTGTTACCAATTCTGGAGTACTCTTCATGAGTCAAAACCAGTGTTGCAGCAGTAACAATGACAGTCAGTCAGCTGGGCTCTCGGTTTAGGAAGGATAGTGTTTCCTCTGTCTTCCTTCTTTTTTTGAAGAGTGCAGAATAATAAAAACGAAGCTTCGGAAAGAATAAGGTATCTCCTGTGTAGTCTTCTCTTAGTCTCTTTTTTTATAGCAATGAAGTTTATTCACCAGCAGGAGCAGCTACAGAAGAATGCTTTACCTTGTCACTCTTACAGTTGTGGAGCTCCTCAGTTTCCCCCTGACTTTAGAGAGTGTTTGCAGGAGCTGGTTTGTAACCATGGTTCAAGGTCCAGTAGCTGCCGTGAGCATCCTCCGGTGTTACGGGCTGTGAATCTGAGTGGCTGGAGCGACTTGACTCGGGAACCCACCACCACTTGGCACACTTTTTGTGCATCGTGATGAGGCAAATAGGTTAGAGAAAAGGATGCATGCAGACGGTTGGGCTTGCCCTGTGCAGTAACAATCTGCCCCTCAAGTAGGTGTTGAGATGTATTACATTTGTTGTGTAGACTGTTACAGCATTGTTAGAGATTATCTAATAAGCATGTCATTTTTTTCAAAAAGTGGTTTTTCTGTCATTCTACCATAGTAGTGAGCTTTTAACCTTGCATTATCAGTACTTAGCAATGTTTGTTACAATCTTTTCTGAAGGATCACAGCCCCTGTGCTGTAGTTATCACAGCAGTTCTGCCAAGTGTGGTTGTGTGGTTATCCCTGCTGTAGAGTGTGAGGTCTGCCCTGTCGAGGGAGCAGGCACCTGGAGCTCTGTCACTTGGGGCTTGAGCTAGTTTTCATCTGTGACTGCTAGAGTATTTCTTTTTTCAATAAAAATTATGATTGTATCATGCAAACATTTACTTCACTTGTCACCGCTCCCAAAGAAGTTTTTAGGGCTTTTTTTTCCTTGTGGTCAATAGAATATTTCTTTAATTAAAAGTGTTTCAGGACAATATATATTCTGTAAGTGCCAAACAAGCTGCAAGGTACGCTCACGTGAAGTAGTGCATTCAGATGAGCATAAAAGACCATCCCTGCATCGGTAGTGTTATACCCTAAGTTATAGGTCTGATATTATTCTGTACAGCACGCTGATAGTGGGACAAATGCATTCAAAGAGTTGTTGTCTTTCTGTCAAAGATGAATGGTCTAAACATTACAAAAGTAGAAACAGAAATGTGGGTAGAAAGGGGAGCTAGAGCAGCTTGGTGGTAGTTGATGCATCTTCATTGCTGATTGTCTGGTTTAGTATTCCCAGCTGAGATTTTAGTAGTGGCAGTGACAGTTTTTTCTCTAAAGAAATTGTTTTAATAAAGCAGGTTACTGCTAAACTTGGATCTTTTCATTCCAGTCCTAAAGTTCTTGCAAAAAATCCAGTGGTGTCAGTTTATATATATGGTGGATGAGATTTGAAGGGAATATGGTGCTTCAAGATGGTTATTTCTGTGTTAGAGGTGTTTCATTAACNCTTTGTGTGGCTACAACAAAATACATTTTTTATTTATTTTAGTGAAAGCTACTTACATCCCTTATTTCCCCTTGTGGGAAAGCTCTGTAAAAATACAGAGGTCTAACAATATGAGAGAAATCTAGTTTACAAAAGATGTACTTTCTTGGCTGGAGCCATTAGAATATCTGGAGCAAAGATAAACAGGATGCTGTCACTTTCTTTGAAGTGGAGAGGCTGTTTTCTGTTCCACGTGATGACCGTCACACTCAATAACATGTATGAACGGGCTTTAAAAATTCCTTTCATACTTTTAAAATCTTCTGTTCTATGACTGAACCGAAACACGTTATTTACACAGCCGGGACGATTCCCGGAATGGAGTGAAGTTCTTGCTGGGTTGCCCCTGGCGATGCCAGCTCGGCGTTGGTTCTGCAGTTTTGCAGCAGAGGGCATCGTGGCGCAAGAAATGGGAGAGACTCTGGCACGCTCTGCTCCTTTTATTTTGCGCGTAGGTACTGCAGCTGGCCTCAGACTTCCGAGTGGGTTTCCCAGCGAGTCAGAAGACAGATTTGTGAATCATTGTAGGCTTATATATACTGCAGAGTATTAAAATAAAAAGTCTGAAATTTTCAAAAGCGAGACGGAGGCTCATTTTGTCTTGGTCACTCTGCCTTTCTAAAACTGAACTTCTGAGTATATTTATTTGTCTTGATTTTTAGAAAAATTCCTTTCAGTGACCTACAGTTAATCTATTGGTATGATTGCAGAAAAGGAGGCAGAAAAGTATAAAAAGTAATGAAAAAAATCTAGCTTGAATATTTGGAGGTAATGCAGCTTTTAGTGGTAGAAGTGGTTTCTATGTTACCTTCTGTTCCTTGCTGTCCAGAGCAAAGAGGAGAGACACTGTCGTGTGAAAATTTGGAAAGTATATGAAAAAGTGATATTGAAAGTTTAACTGCATTAAAACTTCAGGTTTTCAGATTGTTAATTAGAAAAGCACAATTCCACTTCTTGAGATAAATGCGTGTAATGAAACCCTTCCTCATAAAGAAAACACTGTGCTAGTGGCACTGTTAGTGGCACTGCTGCCGCTATTCAGACTTGGTGACCACAACATGTTTATGACAAATATAGGTATTAAAAAAGGAGGAAAAAAAAGAACTGTTTGATGGAAGAGATGCTTTTTGCGTCTTAACTCTATTTTTATAACTTTTGTCATACCGTACAGACTTTTAGTTTTATCTTTGTTTCTTCCTCTGACAACATTGGTATTTCCGCTGCAAAACACTGCATGCCATAAATGTTTTACAGTACTTCAGCTCTAAGATGGAGACAATAACTGGTGTGGTTAGCAACTGTGGATAACCTCCCTCCTCCTTTTGGCAGCAGGAGTGTGTTTAAACAAGTATGTGTTGGTTGTCTCATCAAACACAGTTGGTCCTCGCAGCCAGTGTTACATCGTGTGTTCTTGAGATTTACTTACTTAAAAAGCGAGCATGGAATACCCGCTTCCCACTTTTGACAGCAGAGGTTATTATATATGTCGATATACACTACATTGACTAACAATGAACAAAGATTATTAAACTTCTGAAATTTATACTTTAAGTAAAATTGTAAAAGCATGATTTTTTTTTAAAGAATTTTGGACTGAATAATATTTCCGACTATTTTCAGTGCTGATTTATATTTGTATTTATGTTGTGTATTTGGGTTGGGTATTATTTGGAACCAGTTCATTAGAGGACCTAATATAAAGTCTCTTAAATTTTTAAAATAAATTAAAATAATTATCTCTAAAAATCTTTAAAATAATTTCTTGGCTTTCAAGAAGCTCTTTGGGGCAATGGAAGTATTTCTGCAACTCGGGGTTTTCAAGTTTGTGTCAAATCTTTCATCACTTGCAGAAATTCTTCCACTGATTCAGCTGGAAGATGTTTAGGCCCTTCATCTTCGGAGAGAAGAAAGGTTGAAGTACTTACCACAGCTCATTAACTCTTACAGATCTTGTTCTAAGAAGTGCAGAATGCCTTGCAAGGTGTCACTGCGGGGGGGTGCATGCACTGCAGAGATATTTGACTCTCTGCTTCAGTGGCATCGGAACTCCCCTCCACTTTGTGCATGCAGGATGTGTTTCTCTCGTAACCCGCTGGAATTACTGCCTGCGCCAGTACCCGCAGAAGACTGGAAGTACTCGTAGGTTTTCCTGATCCATTTTCCGAAACACATCTTGTGTCTCGTTACTGTTAAACCTCCCCGTTAATGTACCGGTTGGAATTGGGATGCAGGTAGCTTTCGCACCCTTTCAAAGGCTTCAGCAGCAGCGTTTAAATGTAGCCGGTGCTTTCCCTTGGCGACCTTTTGATTCAAGGATTCGTATGCACCCCTGGGGAGTTTTACATGGGAACCCTGCTGTCTGCATGTTTCCTGCCCAAGTTACTTTCAGATAAGAAATGCTTGTAAACAGAGGAGGAAAAGAAATTTTGGTCTTTGATGGACTGATACAGTTGTTTCTAGTTGGAGTTTTTTCATCTGTCTGCCAGGAAATAATTGTTTTGTTCGCATGCCAGCTTTAAAATCACTCGCAATTTACAGCACATACTCTTGGATACAGTAATCATAAAGAGTGTCAGCTGTAAAAATATTTATCTGTTACTTACTGCAGCAAGTAATCTGAATTCTGCTTTCTCTAATATTTTATCTAAATGAAATTTCTCTCAAACTCCCAATGACTTTGTTAGTTTGGAAGGCACCGATTCAGACAAGGACTCCATAAACGTTTGTGAATTAAATGTATAATTTCTTAAGATCATCTCAGTAATGTAGCAAAGCATTACTGTGTCAGACCTGATCACGGAATTGAGTGTTGTGGGATTAAGTAATTTAAAACCCGTTCTACAGTGTTACTAATCAGAATTTTACAGATGTAGACAAAGTGTTTTGTCTTTGTTTATTCAGCTAGTCAGTGGAGGAATTGAGATTCACTAGAAAATTGTCTTCCTTCCCTTAGACCACCATGGCATTTAGCAATTTCTAGCATAAAGTCTCTAGATTAAGGGCTCTACTTTTAATCTTCCTCTGCATGCCATCTCCTCCTGGAAATAAAGTGGTGATTAACTCCCAATTCAAAGAGTATCAGACTTTCCTACCACTAGTTGATTAATTTTTATTTTTTATTTTATTTAGGTGAAACCTGAAATGTTCTTGGCCCACTGAGGGAGAACAGTTAAATTACTTTAAATGTAAATTTCCAGCCTCAGGGTGCTGAGCTTTGTGCGGTAGGCAGAATTTACTACGAATGAGAAATGGGTGTTGGAAATAACCCCATTTAAACATACAACATGACCAATGACTCCCACTTCCTGTAGTTTAATGATCATCTCTGATACAGTTGCAAATGTGCAGTGCCTGACAAAAGGTTTTCTCTTAGTTGTAGTGTCTCCTTTCCTACGTGGATTCTTTGCCACCACCTACTACGGTTGAACTTACCTACAGCCTTCTCTGCTGCCAGGGTCCAGATTTGTCCTTCACCTTCTGCCTATTTTAATGAGAGTTTCAAGACCTCTGCCTGTCCCGTGCAGCTGAAACTGGCCAGCGCTTAGCAAGGCGCAGGGCAGAGGTGATGCTGTGGCAGCTGCGTGAGCCTTGCTGCCTTTAAGCCAGTCCAAAAAGCAGAGAAGTTTGAGTAAATGAGTTAGTTCTGTAAAAGCCATGCTGCTTTCTGACCTTGTAAGGATGGACAACAGGCGTCAAGACAAAGCGGCCTCACGATCTGACATCTGAGGTCCTCCCACAATAGCAGGAGGCATGAGCTTGACTTTGTTTTGGGAAAAATCCCCGTAATTTCCCAAAAGGTTGAACAGAGCTCTGACATGTATTGATCGCGGTAACACCAGTTTGTGTCCCATATTGCGGTGCAGTGTAGTGAGGAGTTGCTAATAAGCCACATATAGAATTTTTGTTCTTCCAGTTCTCGTCTGTTTTGCTTCCCTGATCTTCTGACAATGCGGTGAATTGGGGCTGTTAATGGGTTGACTTTTATACAAGTAAGCCATACACCTTTTTGCTTAGCAGCACAGATTTATTGAATTGCTTAATGCTTTATGACAGTTTTATCAGTCGTGTGCCACAGCCGATTGCACAGAACTGTTAAAGAGGAGTGGCTTGGTGCAATGAGTGCGGAGGTGCAGAGGCTTGGCCAGACCAGGCAGGGATTGCGGCATAGTCTGCTGTGACTGCTGTCCGTGTACTTGACTGGTCCTTGCCTGGGGTTGGAGTGTTAGGGAGCAGCCACCGGCTGGCCTGCTTTCACTGCCAGATGGTTTGGTGCTTTGGGTTTGTTCCCTTCTGTGTGAGAAGTTAATTTTCTGATCCTTTCCAAAGAGGCGTTGCTTGTTTCCCCGGTCTTCTTTATGCATAAGTGAGGAACCACACCGTGAGCTATTTCCTATCCGTTTCCGTTCTTAGCGTGCCTTACGCTCTGCGCCTGCGTTTGGCGTCAGGTGAGTGACAGGACAGTAGGTAAAGAAATGCTCTGAGTGCTGTGGGAAGCCCTGTTGCTTACGAGAGAGAAATCGCGAAGTCTGACGCGCTCCTTTCTCCCTCCGGCCCCGAGAACAGTGTCTCACCTCCATTTTGTACCTGTACCCATGGTCACTTCTTGCGTCTTTCTGCGACACGCTTTTCTCTTCTCCCAGACTAAATATTTTCAGAAAACTGCACAGAATCGTACCATAGTTTTTTAGCTTGATCAACAGATTGTATTTTAGTGGAAATTCTGCTTTCCTGTGAGCCAGCATCCTTGCCAGCACCTGCTCAGAGCATGACATTTGGATTAATTAAAAGTTGAAGTACGTACCATGGGGACGTTTGTAGTTTGGTTTTGCGTGGCTGTGCTGGTAGGAAAGGCAAAGCGGTTCAGCAGCTTTCCACCCGCCGCTTTGGAAAAGCGTTTGATCTCACATGGAGAGAGGAGAAAAAAGAATGGTTAAATACTGCAGTGGTCGCAACACTGAGATGCAGATTGCTTGTTGGAGGGCTTGCGGAAGAGCCCGTTTGCTTTGTGTGTTATTAATTTAGAGGGTGTTCTCTAGACACAGTTCTGTAGCTGAGGCAGACTTTGTTCACTGAGAAACTTTGATGGAAATCAGGTCAACTTGATGTAATGAAGTGATAGATGCAGAGTCGATGTGCCTGCAGACATGTCCAGATTTCCCAGTGTACATCATCTCTGGAAATTTCTATTTTCTGTAACACAGAACGGTGGCTACAGGAGATGAAATGAGCAGGTAATGATTGAAACCAGCAGACAGCAGCGGTGGCATGAAATCATTGCCCTGCAGCCAGGAATGTGCTGCAGTTTTCTACAGAAAAATGTATTCCGAGACTGGAGCTTGTATTCCAGTTCCTGTTTGGTTGAAAACAGCAAGAAGCATGTTTTATGAATGCTGACCTGTGAAGAATTTGTGGGGGAAGTTTCTGTGCAGGCTTTTCTCTCACCAGCTTCGTTTCAGCGCTCCGTGTGTGGCAGTGGTTCTTCCTTGAGAACAACAGATGTCTTTTATTTGAAGGTACTGTAAAGCTTTCAGCCAAATATCGGCCTTCTCGTTTCGTGTTACAAACCCGGAAGCAATTGCTGTCACAATCCAAGCAAGCGCCACAAGAGAAATTACAGGATTTAATGTGGAGTTACTTATATGCTTATTTACACATTTTACTTCGGTTTTTTTTCCAAAGATTGGAAGCACAGCCAGTTTGTACATCCACCTGAGGTCTGGTGACTTACAACGAGCGAAGCCAATACTGTTAGCTGCTTGCTGGCACGCTTTGGTCACCAGTGCGGAAAGAAGTAGGTTTTCCAATTGGGTGTCCTGACGAGAAATGAATGTGCAGAGTGGTGAGGGTTGCCTTGCAGAGTGGCTGCTGCGTAGTCTGGGAAGCATCAAGGGAGTAATCTCGAAGTCTGCAGCATCCCCACTGGTGTCGAGGTTCAGATTCTCTCTAGTAATTGCTGGAGAGTGCTCCCTTCGGTGAGAGAAGATCAAATACGGTGAGCGTGATGCTTCCATGGCGTCACCGGTGTGAAGGGAAATGAATGTGGCTGGTGCGTGGGCTGCTTTCCTGCTCACAGCACAGCTAAAGGTCTGTGCAGAACCAGGGCTCTGAACATGGCCTTGGAATTGGTCTAATATTGCTTTGAAAAGGACTTACGAACGGGATTTCTTTGAACGTAGCCTTGCTGCAGCGGCAGAGCGAAGCTCGAAGTGTCTAGCCACCCCTCTGCCCGGGGGAGGCAGGGGTCAGGTGAGCAGAAACAGCCGTGCAGGGACACTGTGCGGGCCAAGGGAGCGGCAGCGCCGTTGAATCCTGCCTTCCCCTCGGCTCTCGGTCCCTTCCTCCCCCTGCTCGCAGCTTGTGCATGTGTTTTTCTTCCCCAGACTCCAGAAGCCTGTCGTTAATACGGGCCTTTCTCTTTGCCTGGCTGGGTTTCCCATGGGCAGCGCAGCTGTGGCAGCAGCCTTGCGTGTCCTGCACCCTGCCACACGGCCACACGCGTCCTCGGCACCGCAGGGAGAGCGCAGCGGCGAGCGTGGCTTGCCCCACCGTACCCTGTGGCCTTCAGGTGAAGCTGTTTGTGATATCATACTTATCATGTTCTGTATGGTTCGGCATTCGGCTTTGTGAAAACAAATGCGCACGCTTTCCTCCTCCTTGCGTGAAATAGAAGGCAGAATGGTACAAAACCCATCAGCAACAGCGATCTCGCTTTCCCAGGCCGGGGAACGCGCTGCTACTTGCACTGCAGGAGGCTGACGGGGCTGCTGGCTGGAGCCGGCTGGTGGGAATCGCCGCGGCGAGGCTGCCCGCGCTGCCAAGCTTCCCAGCGCTCCCCGGGACGGCTGGCACAGCCTCTCTGCCGGGGTCTGGCGCCGTCAGAGCTGGCAGCTTGCTCGCCGAGGGAGCAGGCGAAGGCTTTGAGGCATTTTTAGGGAAAATAGGCCAGTTGGGTCTCTCGCTGACTGGTAGTTGGCAGGTGAAGTGTTTCGGTTTAAGGAAAAAATTCTGGGTGCATCTTCCTAGGAAGGGGGAAAGAATGTGTGACTGATTTTTTGTAATGGTGATAATTCCGATGTGAAATCGTGAGGAAAATAAGCAGCAGCTCTACTAGTTGCGATAAATCCTGTGGCATGTCACGGTCTTCCAGCCTGTTCAAAATGCAGTGTCTCTAACCTGGGATTTTTAAGTTTTCTGTTTTTTTTTTCAGTTCCTAATTAATTCATTTATAAAGCCTTACAGCTTACGAGGGGAGGGAGGGAGGGGAGAATTTGGGCACTTTCCCATGGGAAAGTAAGTAGAGCTTCCCCAAAAGAAGATTTTTTGTTTTTTCAATTCTTTTTTTTTTCCAAATCTGGTCATTTTCTTCATCATTACTTGCATACCTAAAACTTGATGTAAGGCAGAATTTTATCAGTATTTCTTAATATATGAAAAGAGTTATGTGGTTTTTAATGTAGATTTTAATGTACATTTTGAATGTTTAAGAGGGTTCAGTTTTTTCCTAGTGAATGCAAATGAAGTTATACTGAGGTAGAACTGGATGACATCTGCTTAAACAGATGAGGAGAATTAAATTTTGCAAGAACCCCTTCCTCGCAGGGTCACTTCTGGAGCCTCGCGGCAAAGGGTGCACATCTCCCGGCACCTGGTACACTTTGCAGAGAGCGCAGCACTGACGCGTTCCACGGCGGGCGGCTTCTCCGCTCGCCAGGCCGTGGGCACGGACGAGATCCCTGGGAAGGACGCAGCGGCACGGCTGCCGTGGGCGTTCGCGGCCGAGGGAAGAGCTGGTGTTTCACCTGATCCACAGTTCTTCTTCGTAAAAACGCCTCTCTCCAGCTGTCAAACCCGATTTTCACTTCTCAGCGTTGGGTGGGAATTGGTCATGACTCGAGCTAGCAAACGTGGTGTCCGAATTGTAACATTTGAGCTGCACGTTGGAATGCTGGAGGGAAGGAGTTAAAGCCGTGGCTGGTGTGGGAAAGTTTGGTGTTGCGTGTCGCTTTGCTGTTGCTCCACGCCAGTACAGCAGGCTTTGCTTCTAGGAAACAAAAGGCTTTTAATTACCGCTGGTTCTCTTCCCGTCTATACAGAGAAATGGCCCATAAGAACATCAGCTGAATTTTTAATTAGGGAAAACCTTCATAAAAAGTCCTTACAGAAAAAATAAGCTCATTTAATTCTTTTAGGGGAGTGGAAAGGGATGGGTGGAAGGGAAAATTCTTCAAAGATCAGAATTTTCTTTTTGTTTAAAGAAAGTGATTAGATTTTTTTTTCGTGAAGCACTTCTATTTAACTCTTCCATAGAATCCTTTTCTGTTTGCTTAAAAAAATCCCCGAACTTTTCTCTTTCAGAATTTTGACCCCCACCAGTAGTTTCCAGGATATCTGGACCCTCTATAACTTCCTGATAAGCAACGAGGTATGGAGTCTAATGTTTTGTCAGATACCCTTCTGTTACAGGTTTTTATTTAAAGTAGTTACGCGGCTAGCTGTCCCCTCATTGTGTTTCCACTAAGCTGGAATTTTGAAGACTTGCTCTTATGTATTAGGCGTTGGACATAAAAATATATTTTTGATGGGCCCCTACCAAAACTGATTTGAAATGGTACCAGTATTTGAGTTGCCTGTGTGGCGTTCTGGGCGCTCATTCGTGGTGCATGACTCGCTGTCGAGAGGAAGAAGCCTTGAACCCTTGTTTCGTCAGCGAAACATCCCTGCCCTAGTTGTCTGGAGAAGAGGGTGAGTACCTTGCTGAGGTGGTTGTGTGGGGAATAGTGGCTGCAGGTCAGAGACACAACGGGAAATTGAAGTTACCGGCTGTTCATGAAGCTTGAACTGATTTGTGCTGAAAGGGTTGAAGAAGAGAAATTGAAACGAATGTTTGTGGTATTTATATATATATATGTGTGTGTGTGTGTGTGTGTGTGTTTTTGCACTTAGTATGTTACCTATTTCAGATTTGCAGTCCTCTTCTATACTTCAAGACAGATCTGGGGTTGGGGCCTGTACGTGTGTAGGGTGACTGTATTTCTGGAATTAACACAAGTCAGAACTTACTTCATTTGCTACAGAACCATGGGGTAAATTAAGAGGGGAAGAAGTATTATTTAAGGTCTTCCAGGTCTGCGCAGAAATGGTTACAAAATGGAGCTGGGGTGATCCCTTTCACTCCTGGTACATACAGTCATGACTGTCGATTTGTAGTGTTTGCTTTCATAACACACAGCGCGACTTCCTTACGTGCTGTCTCGGCTGGGAGCCGGGGAGGTCATGCATTAACCGATCCGTTGTGCCAGCTGGGTGATTTTAATTGATATGTGAAGCTGGGTAAATAACTATGTTCATTTGTTGTTCTTTGTTTTAGATAAATACCAGCATACAGTTCACTGCTGAGGAGCTTTATGAATGCGTTTCGCGAGAGAGATATCGGTAAGCCAGTTGCTGACCACGACAGAGGGGTTTTGAGGCACCATTTTAGCAGGTGCTGTATGAACCAAAGTGCCGTAAGAGAGATTGTTGGGATAAATGACAGTTGACCATTGTAGGAGGGGCACAGGGAAGGGGAGTGGGGATGCTTTCTTTTTTTTTTTTTTTTTT
>Ga0065711_1031468_pt1 | contig 29579 bp, 28 predicted proteins | sample Hoacrofraction12_FD_59098 | JGI IMG/M metagenome (GOLD analysis project Ga0065711, IMG submission 59098) | Hoatzin crop microbial communities from Cojedes, Venezuela - Epithelial fraction 12 v2 (version 2) | ecosystem: Host-associated > Birds > Digestive system > Esophagus > Crop | place... | reverse complement strand
GTTGTGGAGTCTCCTTCTCTGGAGATATTCAAGACCCGCCTGGACAAGGTCCTGTGCAGCCTACTGTAGGTGACCCTGCTTTGGCAGGGGGGTTGGACTAGATGACCCACAGAGGTTCCTTCCACCCCCTACGATTCTGTGATTCTGTCTGATTTTGTGATTTTCTTCTATTTTTTTTGCACTGGGTGTTAGATGTCCCTTGTATAATATACAATGTTGATTGTTTTTTAAATCTAGTTACTCAGCAGTGGAAACAGATACCTCATACGGACTGATGATATGGTTGAGACGGTTTACAATGACAAAGGAGAAATTATCAAAACCAAAGAAAGACGACTTTTCATGTTAAATGATGTGCTGATGTGTGCAACAGTAAATATTCGGTAAGACTTCATATTTTGAAAATGATAGTTCAAGCTTTAGTTGGAATAAATGAAACTCACTGAAATTTTTTTTATTGTTGTTTTTACAATGGCTAATGATTTCTAGCAGTAGTCATAATAAACGGATAACTAATTTCTTACAGTCCTCTGAATTTCCTGCTGATGTTTGGAAGTTCTAGAGTAAATTTGTAAGAAAATTGTCTCAGTTGGAGATTACAGATAGAAATGTTCTTTAATATGTAGACACTAGTCTTCAGCAAAGTGCAGGCATACCAGAGAACAATTTTTTTCCTCTTCTTCCTTAGATTCATACTGTCACAGACACAAATCTGTAACTTGTGTCAAGTAGCAAATTTAAAAAAATAACCCACAAAGCTAATGCATGTGGCCAGAAAAAAACCCTGGAACTCACTAACAGAGTTCCAGCTGGGGAAAGGTTTTTATCTCTGAAACCAAACACTGAAGGATTAAAGCCGAGGTGCTTAGAAGAAAGCATTTTTTCATAGTCCCTTCTGTGTTTGACATGGCTGTAATTATTAGTGTTGCTAGACCTCTGTGTATGCCAAGGTCACACTCACAGTCAAATGTTGGTTGTATCGTAAATTGCTTTATGTGATGGTACGTTCTGACAGAGAAAATGTGGACCATTAAAATCTTGCTTGAACAGCTTTTAAGTATAGTGTGAGTTGATATCTTAGTTCATTCGAAATATGAATACAGTACATATTTTTGTAATCCTTATGAAAAGTGCCATGTAATAACTGCACTTCAGAAAGTGTGCAAGCTTATGTCCAATTATTGTAGGAATTGTGACTTTTTACTCCTTTACAATGTATTAATTTCTGTAGTAACACATGGATGTTTTCTTAATGATTGGGAGAAAATTGCTTTTAACCATTTTATCTTTTTCATGAAATCATTGTCTTGGATTTTTTTGTAATTGTCCCTGAAGTGGCAACATGCAGTCTGTTTTTGTTTTCCATATGAAAAGTTCATGATTATGCTGAGTCTCTGGGTTCCTTATTAAGTCAACAGTTGTGGTTATCACTAACAGCACTGTTGTTCCTGTGGGCGCTGCCTGGTTCTGAGCAACCTCCTTTGGGATGGTAATTGGGCATGTGTGTGTCGTGGGGGTTTGCTAGCTCAGAAAAAGTTTTAATTATGGTTTTCTCTGGCAGTTAAGGTTTGCTTTCCAACCCACTTACTTATATAACAGTGGAGTCTTAGAATAATTGAAAGCATTTCTAGCTTTATTCACTAGAAAAAAGGGGTTTGTGACTTCTTTGGGGTGTTCAGTTGCAGATGGGTTCACCTGCCAGCTGCACGTGTGGAGTCAGGATTCCTTCGTTAATTCATAGACTGCTCTTGAATTTTCAGTGTGGAAGAAACTGCCTTTGTCATGCAAAATGTAGTTGTGGACTGAAGGAAATCAACTGCCAAATTTCACATGACGCCTATATCCAGTCCAGAGTTCTTGGTTCAAAAGAAGTGTATGCTTTAGATTGTACCACTTGCCTGTTGGGCTCACGTACGAAGAGCTTTATTTCTCTTCGTTTTAGCTGTATAGAAGTTAGGCATCTTACCTGAGCTGGGTTTAGCAGTGATTTTCCAGGTGTATGCTTACAGATTGACCCTGGAGCTGTAGACTTCTTCAGAAACTCAACACTTCACTGCACAGTATGTCTCGGCTTCACCTTTTGTCCAGCCTTTACAGAAAAAGTCAAATGTTCCAGGAGCCTGGGGACCATTGGTTCCAGACCAATTTTGTATAGCTGTCATAAGACTTGTATTTCTACAGACTATGTGACCCTCAGAGTCCGTCTTCACATGTAGTCTAGATGACCTTCTCTAACCAGAGACCTAACTTTTAAGCAGCAGGAGTTGGATGGGGTGGATACTATCCCTGGTGACTGAACAGCTGTGTCCTGCCTTGTCTTGTTTTCTTTCTTCTGAACTAGATCAAGAGTTTATAAACATTTACTTAAGCTGTGGCACTTGAGGTTTTTGTTCATATTTGCCTCTTCAATGAAACAAAAATATGGCTGTGTTATGTATAGGTAGCTGAACATCTAATAAATACTTTTTGCTGATTTCTCCCAAGTGTTTACTTCTCTATTTCAGTGATGCTTTCTGTGAAGTAAACCTTTTTTGTTCACTTTAACAATCTCTTTTGTCCTTTATAAGAAGTGTTTGTAATACGAGCTGGAATGTGAATAAGGGAATGAAGGATACAAAGGAAAAGGAGTATTAATGCCATTTCAATGCAGAGTGAGCTTCCTCAGCGTGCTGTTTCCTCTGAACTGCTTGTTGTGATACACACTTGCTTTAGCAGCAGCAGCTCACCTGGGATTGCTCTCAGAAGCCACAGCGATTGCAAAGGTCTGCTATAAAGAACATCCTGGGCTGTGGGGCTCAGCAGAAATGTTAGCTTGTCAGCCCTTTGGAGGGTACGCTGCACGTCCTGCTGCCGATAGTCATTCAGCGGTCCCATCATCTGTATTTCCTAAGCATAGCAATTACTTCTTTTTAGTACTGTTTCCAGTACTGTCCTGAAAGACAGCATGATCCAAAAGAATCAGGAAAAAATGAAGCCATGGTATCATCCTGAGCACTTGTATAAGGATGTCAAAATGCATGTAGGTCTTAAAAGACGGTCGTTGATGTTTTGTTATAGAAATGTAGGGTCTGTTGTTGGCAGTCCTGTGCTGTTTGTAAACAAGATTATCTGCACCTGAGTAGCTGCTCTTAGCGCTCACGGCAAAGGTTAGTCACAAAATTCAAACTGATGCATGTATTTGTTCAAAGTTGTGCGTGGTACTGAGACTGACAAACAGCAGATTTCGGAAGCTGAAATAATAAACAGGAGGCCATGAAGCATAGTTGCTTGTCACAACAATAATTTGTGCATCTTCCAGCTCTTCCTACGAAAGCAACGGCACCATGACTACTGGCCAGAGGTATTTATTGAAGTGGAGCGTACCGTTGGGACAAGTCGAAGTCATAGAGTATGGCAGCAGTGAAGGCCAAGGACAGAACTGCAGGCTTCCACCCCAGCACTCTGCTGAAAATGTTTTCATTAACTCTAAGCCGAGTAAGTGACAGTAGTTATTGACTTTTACAGACTTTTTTGTTAAAATCCATATTTGAATTTTAATGGCTACTGAAAACAAGGAAAGCATTTTGTGCATGAAGATTTCTAACATGAACAGTAATACAGCGTCTTTCTTTGGTAACTGAGAATCTATAAAGTGATAGCCAGTCTCCTGCCTTGCAACATGAATGACTTGTATTTGTCCTGGTTTGGTTTTATGCATGAATGCATAAAGAATTTTAAAGCATGTATGTGTGTGGGCATGCAAAAAGAGGATTTTGGTGTGGTGTGCCAGCTGTCCCGTGGTAGCTGGTCACGCGTGTGTTCTGTATCCTGTAGTTAAAGCAAGGATGTTTCGCTTGCTAAAAATGACCAGCCACTCCATTGCTGTGGAGTAAGAGTCTGGGCACAAGCCATTACTGCAGGGTAGAAGTCACTTCTCTCAAGTCCATAGTATGCCACCCTTCGCACACAGTAACAAGTGCTTCAGAAAAAAACTTCAATTTTAATTTTAATTAATGTTTTTGAAACAATATACCAATAAGTAATTTTCTGCTAGCCTCTCTCAAAAAACGACCTCAAGCTCTGAAGTTTGCAAGTTCTTTCTGTGCTTGTTAATCCCTCCTACAGGCCTGCCAACTACCCTCAAGAGATGTATGAATTTGAAGAATTTACTTGGTAGCTAGCCTTTCATATATAATGAGTAATTTTTATATCCTATATTTTGCCTAAATATTGTATTTTTAAGTGCGTTTAATATGTCTAGATTTTGATCCCTGTTAATGGACTAGAATTTACATGGGTTTCAGTGCTAGCTCTGGGCATTATTTCACGCCACACTTATTTAATATTGCACCCTTGACCTTCTGAATTTTCCCACAGTTGTGCTGTAAGGAGACATAAATGTTATACTTCAGAACAGTCTGAGGTGCAGCTGCAGCATTTAGTAACCCCCATATTCTTCAGAATTGTCAGATCTTCTTGCTCCTCCCTTTGTAAATACCCACAGAAAATTTTTATAGCTACTCATGTCTTGATTTCAAGGATGACCTCATTCTTGTAACTCCTTTTAAGCATTAACGGGCTACTTAGGGAATGAGATTAAAGCTCTTATATTATCATTTATCAGCTGCTGTATGCATGACCCCGAGGGGAGTGTATATAAGGGAGCATATTAATTAGAGTTGGGGTCCCCTCTTGTAGGTGAGCTTGGGAGGAAAGGCATGTTGGAAATTCCTACTGCAACTCTGTGCAGCAGCTTCACAGCCAGTTAGACCAAATCCTTGCCTGACAGCAAGATCAGATGGGGAGGAAGAAAAACTCTCACTTAGAGAGTCCTGTAGAACCTACTTCAACTTCTTGGCTTTGAGGTTTCTCAGTTTCATGATGTTTGGTGACTGTCACAGAAAAATGAAATTACTTTGTATGTCATTTGTAATCTTAACCTTCAGGTTAAATGGTACTCAATAGGTAAAAGATGAGCGGAACTAATTGTTCTCTTGGTAACCTCCGATCGTTGTATTAATTCAGTCTTCTCCTAATAAAAGGATCAAATATAAGAATTAATAAGAATATGAATATACCAATTATACAAATGAATAAATCTTCACTCAGCTTTAATCAAACATTTCTGCCAAGTGATCCAACTAAATTGAATATAATCGATTATGAAGGAGGAAGAGTGTATCCTTGCTATTTGCATGTACTGCTGTGTCTGCGCTAGCTGTTACTCGGAAAGCAGAGTTGTCTGAACTGACCTGTATAGACAAGTTTGAATACAGACGTAATTTTGTTAGTTACTCTGTAGAGTTGCCCCCAAGTAGTTCCAGTTGTCTTGGCTGCTAAAGATTACAGAGGCTCAGAAAGCACAGCCTTTCTTCAAAGGGAGAGGACTGGTAAGACTTCGTGCAATAGGTCACGGTTGCTTGTTTATTTACGCCAACCAAGATGCTGCATTTTATAGCTGATGATGATACTATCATGGTAGTATCACGTCATTGGTGAGACTATTGGGTATTTACCACAAATTACAGAGCACGACCAGCAAAATATTGTCATTCTGTACCTGAAACTGCATGACTTTGCAGCCATCATAAAGTTATGTTATGTTTCCCTCTGTTTTCAAAGTATAGCAAGGAACTGCTGTGGTGAAATCCCGGTGGCCTCACAGAATGTGGTTTGAATAATATTTAATAATGAAGAACAATTTAGGATACTGCAGGCAAAATCCTGCTTCCATGACATAGAACCAAGTCTCAGACCTTATTTTCAGCTCTGGTTTCCAGTTTGTGGGAGCTGAAGAGATACAGAATAACGATGATGATTCCGTGTAGAAGTATTAAGTAGCAGTGGGGTCACCTCTTCTGTATATGGAGTTCTGAGAAAAGTAGGTTTGTATCTGCAGCACACTAGGTTGAGCACTTGACCCCCGTAATGTTGATATTCTCTCATTACTGCTGTGATTAGCAAAGATTCTTGATGGATTCTGGTTGTGTCCTTGTGAGGATTCCTGGTTATTAGTTACATTTCTCTTATCATGGCACTTTTTTCTCTGCCAAAATCCTTTTATGAGGAGGCAACTTTCATAAGCATATCTCACTATTTATTATTGGCTAAATGCAATTGGTGCTTTCAGCTTTCTGCAACGCCGCAAGAAAGGACAGTATAGTTTGAAGACGCAAACTTTACTTTGGGTGCTACAGAGAACGTAATAGCTGAATTTGAGTTCATCTCATCTCGTACAGGCTGTAATATGCAACCACTAAAAGGTTGAAAGGTTTTGTGAGTACGTGTAAATCAAGGGCATGCTTTAGTGCTGCTCTAAGGTGGAAAGCGAGGGCTGTGTGAACTTGGTTTTCACTTGGCAAAATCATTAATTTGCAGTTTCTACCCAGTTCTGCTTTGTATGCCAGTCTTTTGTCTCTGAATTGTAGAGGGGAATGCATTAGGGGGTTGTTAAATTCATGTCTAAGCCCTTTGTCTTTTGGCAGGAGAAACCGTGTTGCCTGAGGGTGTGGGGGGAAAACAGGAAAAATTTCGTAGAGTGTATTCTGCTATGCTGCTTTTATCCTTGATGTGCTTTTGCCTTATTCCTGTTGTCATACCCTAGCACCAAAAGAGTGATTTTAGTTATGAACATGGAGAAGCATTGAAGTCTCAGCTGTTTGCCGAAGTCCTTTATTTGTACAGTTCTAATATTGTTTCCTAGTGGAGTGCAGTTACAACTTGTGTTTACTTCCTGTAACAACATGTCAAACAGAAAACATTTCACATTCTCAGTCTTCAGAAAAAAATAGCACATTTACCAGATCGCATTTCTCTGAGCAAATCAGGCAAAGTCTTGTTTCATGTATTGGAGTTACTCATGCTTGAAAGTCTGTATGAGTCTCTGGCATCCCAGCCTGATGGTTCCTCTGGAAGTAGTTATCTTAACTCTGTATGCCAAAGAGGCCTGAGATGTTCATTTTCTTCTGTGGAAACATTTGCAGAAAGATGCAAGATAAAATTTTTCCCTAGTAAATCCACATACTGGATAGGCTATTACTGTTCTCCTCTGCTCTCCTCTCCTTCCCACGTGCAGACTCATTCATAGTACTGAAAAGTTGAATTAATATAGGAAAAGAGGAGTATTTCTGGCATGAAGTTATATATTCTTGGTTTTGATTTACTTCTGCTGGAAGAATTGTCTTGTGTATTGGAGTTCAGTAAGAGGTTTCTTCTTGTTGGAAGAAACAAGAACTGTGATTCAAGACCCGATAAGAACTCAGCAAAAGTATTACGTAATATGGGGATGACACTAGGTTATAAATGGTTGAAAAGCTCAAAAGGAGACAACATCTTGCTTATATAACTCTAACTAGTGAATTCTGTTCTTCCACACAGTTGGGTTGATACATGCATTGATTCACCTCCACTGTCTGTGAGCTACTGAAAGTAATGGATTCAGCATTCACATCTGGGATATTGGTTTGGTTTGGTTTTCCTTTCTTTTTTGTGGTTTGTTTTTTTTTATTTTTGTTTGGTTTTTTTTCCAAGATAGCTGTAGGTAACCCATTTATTATGGACCTGGGGAAATTAACATCAAGTTTAAGGGCTCCTGAATTTTAGTATTTGCCCTGCCACGGATTTCCTTGTATGTTAATGGGTGAGTCTTGTTACTTCTATACCTCAGTTTCCCCAGATATAAAATACACTGTGCTCTGGGTGGGAACCATAAACACTCAGAGGACCTCAGACATCTAATGTGTCCACAGGGAGTCTAATGGAGGCCACAGATCATTTAATGCCCGCAGGTAAACTGGTATCTTTTGATAATCATGTTATCTCATAGAGGAATCGAAAGAGTAATCAGTGACTATTCCAGTACTAGGTTATTGCTTACTACCTTTTGGTGAATTTTCTATTTTTGTTTATTTTTTTAGATGCTGTGAACATCTAAAGCAATTAACGCATTTGTTCTGATGTTATCTTTTTAATATATGCTCCTTCATCCTGAATGATTTTTAGTAGTTGAAGGGATTTATCTGCTGGCTATTTCCTTGGTTTTTGGTTTATTGGAGATTATTTTTTTTCGTTGGCTTTTGAGGAAGTTTACTGCATAGCTGTATCCTACTGAATGATCCTCATTCAATCAAAAAGGGTGAGAAGTTGCATTGAATTTATGGAAAGAGGACACCAAGAAAGTTAAATATTACATGTTCGCTTCTAATGAAAATGAGGATGAGTGAGATAATACAGACTTTTTAGTAAGGCCTGTTGTGATAGGACAAGAGGTGATGATTTTAAACTAAAAGAGGGTAAATTTAGACTGGATATAAGGAAGAAATATTTTACAATGAGGCTGGTGAAGCACTGGAACAGGTTGTCCAGGGAGGCGGTAGATGCCCCATCCCTGGAAACATTCAAGGTCAGGTTGGACGGGGCTCTGAGCAACCTGATCGAGTGGTAGATGTCCCTGCTCATTGCAGGGGGGTTGGACTAGATGACCTTCAAAGGTCCCTTCTGACTCAAAGCATTCTGTGGTTCTGTGGGTGAAAGAGCAATGAATATAACTTTCTTTTTAGTATGTCATATTAATAACGTATTTTAAATATGCCTTCCAAAAATATAAACAGTATGGTCAAAGGCAAATTTGTAACTTCTTATCAAAATGTGCTATATTCCCATCTAGGAGAATCAGAAGTTGACCTTTGTTTGCAAGTCATCCGTCTATATGTAAAATCACTGAAAAGACATGTATTTCATTGCCCTTTAAAGGAAAATATAGGAGCAAAAATGAAATATACTGTCTAGAGTTTTGGTTTCTCAGACTTCTGGCATGTACTGTTCGGAGTTTGCAGCACTTCACGCAAACTGTTGATGGGTCATGAAATGCAGTTTCTGTGACGAGTGCCTGTTTGGTGCCACAGTGACGGTGACCACCCTGAGTTGTCTGTACTCTGGTTCCCAAGAATAAAATGAGTGGGCTGTAAAAGTTTTTCACAGTGATTTTATGGAAGACGACCAGACTACAGAGACTCTGAAGAAGCAAAGGGAGAGAGCTAAGCATCGTGCCATTTCTGGGTGGGAAACCAATGCCTGTCATCAGTGTTCTGCTGCTGATCATGTTGATTAGGAGCCATATGCAGCATAGCCTATTACTTAAGCAAAGAACCATTTAATTTGAGCCAGATGGCTGAAAGAGAAAATGAGCAAGACCCATCTGTACTACCTATCATGTAGTGATAAGCATAGGAGATAACAGTAAAATGAAAAAACAGGTTAGCGTGTTTATGTATATGGCTGCATTTCAGTGGTGTTTCGGGTTTTTTTTTAGTTGTTTGTTTTATGGGTCTATAGTTCATAACTCAGATCAAACCTCAGTACTGCAAAGCCATGGCTTTTCTCCTTTCCTGGTCAGACTTCCAGGGGTACATTTGTACTCTGTTCCCACTCGCCTATGGTTTTGATCTGTGGGTTTTGTTTATTGTCAAGTGTAGTAGTGACATGATGCTGAAGTGCAGTCGTGATTCCTCTCTTCCGAGTTTCCTTCTGCTTGATGCAGTCGGTTTGTGTAGGTGTCTGAGTGTTGTCAGGGAAACAGGCAAGAATGTTTGCTGGGATACAGTGTGCACTTGTGCTTCTGTCAATGTCTCGCTCAGTGGATGGGCAGCTCTTCTCAAAAACAGAAATAGTGCTGCTGTGATAGCCATTGCCATTAAAGCTGATTTTTTGCTGTTTTTTCTAATGAGAAATACAGAAATGAAGAAGGGAAGACAAAAAATGTCAGTTTTATCATCGCTAAGGCTGGACAATTGTAATACAATGTCCAAAGTGAAACTAAATATTATGTGGGATATCAACTCTAGCATTGGTGATGAGGTTTTAAAAAGGATGATGTGGCATGAATTGCTAGTTGAACTAACTTTAATCTCTGTGAAATATGTATAGAGAAATGACGTAAATCTTTATTTTAAAACTATTGAATACAACACTGTACACTAAAGGAGGTGTAATATGTTCATAAATGTAAACTATCGTTGATATATGCGAATGAAAGACCAGAGATTTTGAATAAATCTAGCTCCAGACAGCCTGTTCAGCCGAGCAAACTGGGTGACACTAAATAGTTCGCTCGTTAAGCGGATGTATATTTCCAGCTGGTGGATTAGGCGTAGAATAAATTAGGTGTTACATGTTTGTCTCACCCACTTAGGATGAGATTCTTCTCTTTGCCTTTCGTATTCTTTATAGTGGTTATAGGGCTTGATGTTCACCTCCTATAAACCTTTTTCTGTGTTGCCAGGGGTCTTGTCTGCATCTTGACACAGAGTAGTAGAATGAGTAGAAACCTAGCTTAAAAGCAAATGAGTGTGAAAGAGGAAGGTAAGCTCCTCACAGTACAATTTCCACATGAGTTGTTACAGATACTCTGGTCGGAACTCCAGTGTAAACCTCTGGCAGCTTGGCCTGTTTACAGTCACCTGCAGACCTATCTTGAGATCCCTGCAGTACTTTCATTGTTTAAATGCCTGGATGTGTGACTGTTTATGTCAGTATTTATCTTCTCGCATCCAGTTCCTCTCACACTTCATGCCCATGCAGGTGCACCCCAAGGGTCCTGTACGGCCCCTCTCCCTCCTTAGCAGAGGAGGGGCTTCCCGGTCCGTGCTGCCCTCAGCCTTCCCCTTCTGGGACATGAGAGGAAAGGGCCGTGGCACCTCTCTTCTTTTACTCTAAAGTCTCTTTGCTTCTACAATTTTCTTTCCTTGTGGGAACAGAGCCAGGCACTGGAGTTCTCTGATCTGTACCTGCAGTCAGTACGTAGTCTAGGCAGAGACCTGGCCGTTGTCCTGGCTAACGTGGTGTTGAGGAGCTGGGCTGTGGGATTCACACTTGTCAGTGTCTGGGCTCCGGTGTTTCTCCCTCCTCTTCCCTACTGCTTTCACTTCCTTCCTCATCTCTGGCATAGCACAGCTGCTTCTGTCATCAGGAAAAATATTTATGGCATTTTATCTCTGAAATTCCCTGCGCAGTCAGGATTAGCTGGAATTTAATGTAATCCTGAAGCCATGCTCTCAGTGCATGACCTACTTCTCACCATCTCAAGAGGCTTTGTGTTTCCTTGCTGTTCTTGCATAATTTTACTCACAAACGGTATAGCACTATGAATTTAATACCTTAGTATTTGCAGTTGCAAGCCATTGACTTTATCTTTGCATTGCTCAAGCTGTCTGAATAAGCAGTTTTGTGGTTGGATTGTAGTTTTTGTGCAACCTGTTTCTTTGGTGTTCAGATCTGATACAATGAGCATATAGTGAGACAGGTCTCAGCATTCCTGTAATTACCAGTTGAGAGCAAGGCAGTAACACCTGACAGGGAGGTGAAGTATATTAAAAATACTGTGTCAGAGTTGAGACTTGGGAGTTTTGTTTTCCCAGTTCTGCTCTATGTGTACTGGACTGCATGGGGTATTTGGTTCTTTGTGATTAGGACTCGAAGGACTCCTCTATCTTGAGTGGCAGTGAGAATAAATACATTAAAGAGTTTTAGAGGCTCAGATTATCAGATTCAATAATTAAGCTCATAAAGATTACCTTTAGGTGCTTACATGATTAAAGTATGATTAGACTGAATAATGTCATTTCATGTTTATGCTAATGCTCTTCATGTTGGTTGTTGATGATGATAGCTCCTGACCATATTGGTAATTAGGCTTGCTTACCCTGTGTCTGAATTTAATAGTTTGTGTTCTGGTAGTCTCAGGGGTTTATTGCTTATCGCTTAATACTGTGTATGTGTTTGTGCTGCTTCTTTCTGCATGAGGTTACTAAACCAAATTTAGGGTTGTGCTATGAAGTGAGAGTAGCTTCTTGGCTTTTCATTGATGGCTGCAAACTAAGCTCTTGTTTTCTGATATCATTCCTGACTTCCCACTTTCTTCAATTTCCAAACCTGGAGACTGATACCACTCTCTAAATATTTGTGTAGTTTGGACCTGAGAGTATGATGTAATCTCAAGTGAGCCACAGTTGAACTATGGTGGCTCATATTTTTCAGGAGCATGCAACTGTGCAGGTCATTAGTTGGACTGAGTGTGAAAGAACAAACAGGGGTAAGGCAGAAAGCGTGCTTTTCTCTTATGAACTTTAATCTGTGGGCTTGTTTAGGTCTTAAACTAGGATTTTGGATTCACAAGTCTACCTGTTTTTTTTATTTTACTGAAGTTTCAATTGGCTATTAAAATACTTTCATAAAGGAGAAACAAGAAAACATAATCCACCCACATGCTTCTCTGAGGTGTCTGTGGAAACAGGAGCAGCATGAGTGAGCAAGTGGAAAGACTCAAAGAGGAGGAGTGTGGTGCTGGGGGAGCTGTCAAGGGCTCTGCTTACATAACACAACATGCAGGAAGCTTGTAGTTCAGCATCTAAAAATAAAACCTCATCTACTTTGTCACGGGCTTTAACACTCGTACAGAATTTTCAGGCAGAAGGGACCGGAGGTACGGAGGTGCCTCCCTTGTGCGTAGCTGGTGCTTGGATTTGTCAGGTTCTGTGCAAGAGAAGGTTTCAGTTCCGCTGCTGATCCTCATCGCCAGCCTCCCAGCGAAAGCTAGGTGTTCTGGTCCAAAGGGTTCTGTAAAGGGAAAGAGAATAATACTTAACGATGAGCATCAGTATCAACTGCAAAATGAATGGCAATGTTCCAGGCATTACCAACATTCATAATCTTTTTGCCAGCTCTATCTATCAGTTGCTGAACTCATAGAATGCTTTGGGTTGGAAGGGACTTTTAGAGGTCATCTAGCCCAACCCCCCTGCAGTGAGCAGGGACATCTTCAGCTACACCAGGTTGCTCAGAGCCCCGTCCAGCCTGGCCTTGAGTGTTTCCAGAGATGGGGCCTCCCACTGCCTTTCTGGGCAACCTGTTTCAGTGTTTCACCACCCTCGTCGTAAAAAATTTCTTCCTTGTATCCAGTCTAGATCTACCCTTCCTTAGTTTAAAGCCATTACTCCTTATCCTGTTGCAACAAGCCCTGCTGAAAAGATTGTCCCCATCTTTCCTGTAGGCCCCCTTCAGTTACTGGAAGGCTGCTATAAGGTCTCCTTGCAGCCTTCTCTTCTCCAGGCTGAACAGCCCCAACTTTCTCAGCCTTTCCTCATAGGAGAGGTGTTCCATCTCTCTGATCATCTTTGTGGCCCTCCTCTGGACCCGCTCCAGCAGCCACATGTCCTTCTTGTGCTTGGGGCTCCAGAGCTGGATGTGGTACTCCAGGCAGGGTCTCACCAGAGTGGAGTAGAGGGGCAGAATCACCTCCCTCGACCTGCTGATTGCTTGTCTATGAAGATGCCACATAAATGTTTCCTTTTCTACTTTCACTGAGAGATTTAGTTCTTCTGGACCTCCTCAAGGAGAATGCTTTTCCTCTATTTGACAAGTTTCCTTCCCCAGAGCAGCTGTAAGGCATTTGTCCTGTGTGTTTTGTTACCAGTGTCCCTGTAGGAGCAGGATCCAGTATTTCCAAGTATAGAAAAATTCCTCAACTGCAGTAACTGAATCTAGGGCCTTATTAATGGTTTCTGTTTTTCCTTCTTTAAATTAATTATCAACATCGTCAGAAAACAGGAAACTATTTTACTTCAGTTATAACATTGTCTCTCAAACAGTCTCCATTCTTGTCCTTCCTGAACGTGGGAATCTTAAACTGAGCAGTGGGATGCTGTCTGCCTATTATTACTTGATGAAAAATCGTAGAATCATAGAATGGTTTGGATTGGAAGCTACCTTAAAGATCATCGAGTTCCAACCCTCCTGCCATGAGCAGGGACACCTTCCACTAGACCATGTTGCTCAAAGCCCCATCCAACCTGGCCTTGAACACTTCCAGGGAGGGGGCAGCCACAGCTTCTGTGGGCAACGTGTTCCAGTGCCTCACCACCGTCACTGTAAAAAATTTCATTCTTATGTCTAGTCTAAATCTACCCTCTTTTAGTTTAAAGCCATTATCCCCTTGTCTTATCGCTACATGCCCTTGTAAGAAATCCGTCTCCAGCTTTCTTGTAGGCCCCCTTTTAAGTACTGGAAGACCGCAATAAGGTCTCCCCGGAGCCTTCTCTTCTCCGGGCTGAACAGCCCTGACTCTCTCAGCCTTTCCTCAGAGGAGAGGTGCTCCAGCCCTCCGATCATTTTCGTGGCCTCTTCTGGACCTTCTCCAACAGCTCCATGTCTTTCCTGTTCTGAGGGCTCCAGAGCTGGATGCAGAACTACATGTAGGGTCTCACCAGAGTGGAACGGAGGAGCAGAATCACCTCCCTCAACTTGCTGGCCACGCTTCTCTTGGTGCAGCCCAGGATACGGTTGGCCTTCTGGGCTGTGAGTGCACATTGCCGGCTCGTAGAATACTTTGGGCCCAGCTTTTCATCTGCCAGTACCCCCAGGTCCTTCTTGGTAGGACTGCTCTCAATCCATTCTCCACCCAGCCTGTATTTGTGCTTGGGATTGCCCCAACCCATGTGCAGGACCTTTCATTTGGCCTTGTTGAATTTCATGAGGTTCAGACAGGACGCACCTCTCGAGCTTGTCAACGTCCCTGTGGATGGCATCCCTTCCCTCCAGCGTGTTGACTGCACCACACAGCATGGTGTCGTTGGCAAACTTGCCGAGGGTGCACTCAGTCCCACTGTCCGTGTTCCCAACAAAGATGTTAAACAGCAGCAGTCCCAATACTGACCCCTGAGGAAAGCCACCTGCCACTGGTCTCCACCTGGACACTGAGCTGTTGACCGCAACTCTTTGAGTGTGACCATCCAACCAATTCCTTATTTACCAAGTCAAAAAAATTAGTAAAACATTTCCAGGACAATCCAAGTCACATTTAAAACAAAACAGTTGAACAGTTCTGACTGTACTTAAGTAGTTTTAAATATATTGCTGCTATATCATCATAGTTAACAGTCTCATGAAATCCGTCCAGTTTATTATGAACTGATCAAGAATTCATCTGGTATCATGATGCTTTGGTTTCCAGAACACTGTACAAGCCGCTCAGGTTTAAATGTAGACTTAAATGTTGTGGAAGCGGTCTATTTTATTATTATTTGTTCTGAGTGTGTAATTCTATACAAGTACCAGTTTGTTATACCTTCCTCAGACACAGCAACTTTTAAAGCTATGTCTCACGTACATAACTTCTCCCCCCATCCCAGGTGATTTTTATGCTCAAGATGAGGGTTGAATCTTCTCCAGATCTCTTCTCTTCATAGCACTTGATGTTTTGGTATGCTGCCTGGATGCACACAGATGGCTCAGTGGGAGGAAGCAATACAAATGCACTCAGCCTCAAAGACCAGATTGCAAAAAGCGAGTCAAATTTGGGATCTACCAGCCTTTCAGAGTAGTCTTCAAATCTGCCGTGTTCTTCAAGTGTATCATTAACTTCATGCTGCCCCTCAGTAACGTTGGAATTGTAGTCAGGAACATAGCCTTTCTCAGTTTTGTCTGTGGTTTTCACATGTGAGCATTTGTGAGCTTCCATTTTGTGTAACACCTAGTCTGACTTCAGGGCTCTGCATCTCTCAGAAGCAAAGTAATCTTTCTAAGGACCCTGAATTTCTGTGGCACATTGGTTCTCACTTCATGTCAATATGCCTTTTTCCAATGCAGTTTAATATTGATGTATTGTGGTTTTGAACCATGTAGGGTAAGGGTCATTACTGTAATCATAGTCAAGGCAGATCTTGTCAAAATTAGTTATTTTGCAGTAAGAGAGATACCCAGGAGTGTATCTGTTAACAGTCTTTGGCTTTAACATAGTATACTATATTGAAATGTTTGCAAAAATATTTGAAATATTAAGAGTATGCTGAATGAGGCTTTTATTTTATTTGCATGCTATTTGGATTTGTGTAATAATATTACTTGAAAAAAATCCTCCTAATTGGGAATAAATGGGCGTTTATTATAGGAAGGGACCAACTGAGCCATTATGTTTGCTTACCCAGGAATAGATGTTTAAATTACGGGTGACTGCAGCTACTCTAGGCATTGTAACACTTTCTTTTTCCCCTGTGATAAATTAGTAATTCACAAGTTAGAATCAGAGCACACAGAAAAAGCTACTGGAAAAGGCTTACAAGTAACAAATCACCACGGTAAATAAATGTGTCCCATAGTAATTGTTTGAGAGGAAGAATAGGGCGTGATCAGTTTGTTCTCATGTGCACAACAAGAATATTGGATATTATAATCCCAGAAAATTTAGAAGAACCGGATAGACAGCGATCCCGGGGGAGCGGCTGCTCTGCCAGTGCCCATTAAAGCAGCTGCTGCTGTGCTGCCCGTGTGGGGAAAGAGCTGCTGGCAGTGCTCCCTGGCAAAGCAGCCTGATGCCAGAGGTGAAAGTTCTCCCCCTCTGCCCACACCCGAGCACATAGGCACTTCTCTTGCATGTGTGTATTTATGCACAACCTTCCAAATCCTAATTTTGCCTGAGCCAAGTTAAACTGACTTTAACCGCACCCAGGGAGTTTCCTACAGGGTTTGAAAGTGGCTGGATGTAAATGGGCTAAAATTGCTTCTGTTTCAGGTACAAGAATTCCTTCAAACCAGGCAAAACTGGTGAATTTAAAGCTGTGGTGCTGAGAGTAACACTGGGAAATGAGCAGGTAAAATAAGTGTTTAGTATTACACTTGAATATATCCCAACTAAGGAGCAATGGTTATTAAAAGCAGAATCTTCCCACCCCAACTTTACGTAGCAGCAAAAATCAATTTAAACTTTATCCTCCTTTCCTCCCTTTAAAGCAAGTGACGGTTTTGGCTTTTTTTTTTTGTTGTTGTTTTGGCTTTTTTTTAACCTTCAGTATATTTTCATAATAGTGCTAAGCAGCTATTCTGCATGAATTACTGGTTGTTGGCAATAAACTTGCCTGTTGCAGGGAGGCACAAATTCCTCTGGCAAAATCTTAGCAACAAAGGAGTTGATGAAAAAAGACTCCTGCTAACTTACATGTGGCCAAGATTTCACCGTTGTAGGTAGAATGCAAAAAACATTGCCTCTGAAGCCACTTACATGGTTACCGGTTACAGCACACTGCCTGCTCTCCTGCCCAGGCGCACCGTCCTCTAACACACAGCATGTGTAGACCTGGGGAGAAGCTTCTCTAAACTCACGGAGGGTTTTTTTCACGTTGGGTAAATAAGTTGTTTTGGAGCTTGATAATTAGCAAGAGTGGCTTAGAAATGGGAAGGAAATGGCTTTATTGTTTGTGAAACGTTTCAAAGTACAAAAAGAAACCAGCCATGTATCTACTTTGGAGTGAAGCCAAGAGTTTTTTCACTCTTTTCTATGGAAAAAAGAAAGAGTGAACACCCACCTCAAAATAGCCAGCAATCAAATGGTCGGGGACATGTGTGGGCTGAAGCAGCCAGTCTTTGGCTGAGAACTGAGAGGCGCATCTGATGAACAGACTTTTTTGTGTGTGTGTGTGTGTGTGTGTTTCCCCTCCTTCACCCCGGAAAAACCCTCCCGAAGACAATTTGCAGCGAGGTCAGCTGCTGGTCAACATTTTGTTAACCATTGAGAAGCTAATCCTACTTCAAAAGACATTGTGAGTAACCGTTGCAGGACCCAGTTCAGAAATGAAGTTGCTATAATTTTTAACTCATTAGCCAAACACAAACCAAGTGGTAAGCTCTCAGAGAATTCTCTTCTTATGAGTCCATTGTTTCTGATCTCTGAAGCCCAGTTATTTTTCTGTGTTCTGGTTTGTGCCCACTAAGGACCTCAATGAAAGAATTATATTAGTTGTGACTATTGATCCAGTCCTTGAATGACTATGAAATTTTCTTCTTAATTTGGCCATTTGTCTTTTCTAGAACATCAGAGCATGGAAGCAGGCTCTCATTAATTATTTATTGATTTGCTTTTTTGGCTTCCTTTCCTGTGCTAAGAATGTTGTCTTTAATGACTGAGCCTAAAATGGCTTCCGTTTGGTTTTTCTGTGTGACAGAATTTCAGATGCCAGGTTAGTTTATTTGCTTTGACACTCTTATTGCATCCTTTTTATCTTGACATATTAAAAGCTTATGAAATAAGAATGTTGCAGACAACATAGACTCAGGTGACAATTACTAAATGAAATTCAAGATTTATGCCTTGTTTCCAAAGCTGGAATTAGGACATTTGTAAGAGCATTTGAAGCTGCAGGAAGAGGATTGTAGAGGGCAGCTGTTTTCAGGCACAGTGGATATAGACACTGCACAGGGCAAGTCCATCTGTGGAAGCACTTAAAGCTTTCTTTATGGCCTCAGTTGAAGACTGTGGCCGAAAGTCGTACAGCATCTAAGAGTTGCCCAAATGCTTGCTGTTCTGTGTTGCAGGTGAGTGTCTGTTCTCTGAGCTGCTGTCAGTAAAAAGATGAAATGTCTGGTAACTCTGTCTTCATGAAGCTGCAAAGAGTGATCCTGGCTTTTAAAACTTAGAAATAACGTAATTCACTTGAGTGAAAACATCCGTCCTGTACAAGGGAATCCTCACAGACTTTTTTGCAGCCTGGTAGTTGCAGATTTTCTCTTGGTTCAAACCCGCAAGGATAAATTTCAGAAATACTTGTAGTATGTCTTTCAGTTTCAGCAGTTTGGTTTGTTTAGTAGTGGAATTTATAAATGACAGGTAAGTGAATGAGCTTCTGCCAAAAGCTCAACTAAATTGCCAATTACTTGTAATCAGTCCAGATTTTGTTTTCCAGAAGTTATCTTTTTGTTACAGAAAGTTGGGGCAAGAATGATTTCGTTTGTGTTCTTTACAGTGCCAAACACATTATCATGGCTTTTGGCTATATTTCACCAGGCTTCTGTTAACACTGACCCACCCCTTTGGTTGCAAGTAGCCCTGTCCAGCAACAACTGGATGTGTCTAGGAACCAGTGATTCTGGTGCTTAACAAGTTACAATTATTGTAAACATTAGTAAAAAAAAAGGTGTAAGCTAGCAGAAGGAGCGTGCAAGCAGAGAAGTGTTTACAACTTTCAGATATTGATTTTTCAAGTATTTGGATTGAAGAAGGTGGAAATGCAGCTTAATGCAAGTATGTAGTCTGCAGTTCTGGAAAAGTGTGGGGTTTTGTGGGTTTTTTGTTTGTTTGTTTTTTTAAACAAATCTGCAAACGTACTCTGCTGACCATAATCTCAAAACTCATCCCCTTAGGTCTACATTGCAGTCATTTCTTTTCATTGTATACAACAAATGTGATGATCTTTTCTTACGGACTGATTTGTTTTTAAGGGTAAGAAAGGCTAGATTGTTCTTTTAATTAACATTCAGTACAGGCAAAGAAGGATGGATGAAAGCTACGTGTATTTTCTGGCTGGGCAAATAGTAAGTGCCGTCATTCCCCTGTTTAGTCCTCAAGGTCAATACACAGAAATCCTTTCATTGATTCAATTTACCGGAAGATCTAAAGGCAAGAGAATCATTTGAAATTTTACAGGAATGTGTAATATCTCAGGTTTGTGTTGCGTTTTCCTGCAGGGAAGTGGAGTATTCAGAGATAAAGTAACCCTTAACATTTTCCTTGAGCCTTGAAATTTTATACTTCTCAAGGTTTAAGGCAGACTCCTATCTTAATATAGTGAACTGCGTTAAAGAAAAACGTCCAGTGGTGGCCTCAATCTGTATAAAGCCTCCAAACAGGAAAATGTCTTTAGAAAATACAGCTATTTTGATATGTAACTGAGAATATACTAATGATTCAAGAAGAATTGTCTTGTGCATGTTTATTTTTCATGTTTATTCTAGATTATGCTATTCTGATAGCTTTGTGTTTGGTTTGTTGTGTTGTGTCCCTGTAGCAGGCGTAGGGACTTGATGTGCTAGCGGTGTCTCGGCTGGCGACTGCACTGTGTCCAGCACCGATCTGCCCTGGCAGCCAGACCCCGTGGCACAGCGTTTGTGCATGACCCTGGTCTGTCGCAGAGGGGGTAGCCAGCATTGTATTTAGGATGTGTTCTTGCTGACTCAGGGTTGAAATCCTTCTGCTCCAGGGGAGTTTGCTGCGCACAGACTAGCTTCCAAAGCTGCAATAAGGGTGAAGAGTTGTAGTTTGGATACTACACTGCCTGAGTTAAATAATCTGTAGGGGTTTCCCAGCAAGATAATCCAGCCTGGTTCCTGTTATTCAGCCAAAGGGAAACATGCTGACTCTGTATGAGTGGGAGTGGGGTTTTTTGGGGAGAGGGAGAGTGTTGTTTCTGCAAGAGCTATATAGCCATCCTGTTCCTGACAGCATGTCTGTGAGTCTGAGTGTATTAGCAGGGCTTTGCAAGCTTTGTGCATTTAAATAGATAGATTATCCTGCCAATCAGAATATTTTTTAATTTAGTGTTCTTTTATAAACATAGGTACTTAGTGATGGTTAGGCCAAAATGTTTCTGCTGCTGTTAAGATTTGTTGCTGATTTCATTGCAGATCCTTTTTTGAATTAACCGTGCTTACTAAAAAATTTCAAGTGGTTCAGTGAAATTGCAGGCTCATGTTAGAGTTAGGATGTGGCTATATGATCCAGGACTGTATTGCAATCAATTAAACAAATTTTGAGTTTTAAACCACACCAGCGTAGGCTACAAATAAGGGAGTTTTTTGGCTTCATCCTATGACCGACAGCAACCTTCAGGAAGGATGTTTAAGGTGTGACAGCAAGTCTGCTGGTTAGTGCTAAGCAAAACTTCCATGTCAGCGAGAGATTTCAGGGCCAGTGAAGCTTTGGTATTTGTCATAGTTCTGGTTCGTGCTTCTTAAAACTACACATAATGTTCTCTGGCATACTAGATGAACGAACTTGAATCTTAATTGTAACTATAAATGGCAACGATAAGGCGAGCTAAAAGGAAATGGCATTGGTAGCACCTGTACATGCAAAGCAAATATGTGATAAAGTACTACTACCTATAATTTCCTGGGATGCACGTCGCAATTATCTGTCTGCAGGGACACTGAAAGCACCTGGAGCAGCAAAGTGAAATATCTGATATATGTATAAATAAACCACTCTGATTTTCGGAAGTAATGAAGACCCTAGCTGCACATCAGTGCATGAGTTGCTTTTACAGTCTAGAGAGAGTAAAACCTGTTTTGATAAGCTTAATTTTCGTAGTGTTAAGAAATAGCAATATGTTAGTAGTATTATCTTTGTCATGCTTTCCTCTTTTAACTGAGAATTACGTCATCTTATATATAACCATGTTTTTTTATTCATTTTAGACAAGCTCTATATGGGACCAGGGCAACTGTACCATGACCTGCAGAACCTTTTACATGACTTGAATGTAGTTGGTCAAATTAGTCAATTAATAGGCAGCCTTAAAGGAAACTATCAGGTAATAAACAAAGCTGGGTTTAAATTTCAAATATGTTCCTGTTGTAAAGTAGCATAATTGTCTCTCCCTAGGATCTGTGCAAGACGTTCTGTAGTTTTCTCTGTGAAGAGAATAATAATTTTTAACTCTAGTAATTAATTTACTGTTAAATGTTTAGTGTTATAAGTAGATTACAGCTGTCTTTCTAATCTTGTTTTTCTTTATTGTTTTTAAGCGTAGGTGGATACTTCAAGTGTCTGCATTTGCTCAGTAGCTGATAAGCTTATATGGAAACAGAATTACATGTTGATCTTAAGAAATTGGATTCTTGCAGTTAGACAAGGTAGTAGGAGGGCGGTTGTTTTGAGGAAGCTCTTGATGCCCATCCAAGCTCATAATCCTGGCTTTGGGGGAAGCTGTGCTTAAAACTGAAAGCAAATCACCAAAGTGTAAAAGGGTTTTCAGAGGAATTTTGAAAGTAATTTGCTTTGGCTTTGTTCACATCCCTTTTATTTAGCTTATATTCTGGCAAACAGATACAGTACGTTAGCACTGAATTTCAGAATGAATTCTCCACAGTCTTAGAACTTAAAAAAAATTCCTTTTTTGCCTTTTTTTTTATATGCTTTGTGTATGGTTAGGTGCAATTTTTAACTCCTACCTGCCACCATAGGCTGTAAATGTATATGTGTGTGTGTGAATATGTGTATGAAAACTGAGTTTCTCTTGGGATATCTTGCCTTCAGAGTCAAGGGCATTAAACAGAACATAACATTTTTTCAAAATATGTACAGTGAAGGAATTTTGTGGAAACAGTACTTTTGGAAAAAATTTCACAAGTATTTGAAGGTTAATTTCAGCTGCGTTCTTGGGAATATGTATAGTACAGATACCATAAGATATTCACCCATTGACTTCTACAAAACCTTTCTGCCTGTACTGCCAGTCAGAACTGACTACATTGTGAGAACTTGAACTTCAGTCAATGTTAGCGGGTAGAGATTCGTAAGATAATTAGAACAGTTTAGTTGAGAACTGAGGTCCGCTTCTCTCTTTTTGAAAAAGGCTTTAATTTTCATAAAATTCTAACTGTGGAAAACTAGGGTACTTTTGTGTAGGAATACCTTGTTGCTATTGATGCTGTGTCACTCAAGTATGCTCTTACCCGCTGTGACCAAACACTCAACTTGAAGAAGGTTGGTTTTTCAGCATCGTGCTTGAGCAGATTCCAGTCACACAGACAACTTTCACAATGGTTGTGTAAACATTTTGTCTCAAAGATTTGGACAAAAGCATATTGGCAGTGTGATTTATAGACGTTTTCATTGCTTTTCTGTAGAAACAGAATTTGTGGGTTCTGTGTAACTAACTGAAATGAAGTAAAAGCGTTGTACACCTGGTGCAAATTTGCATTTCTTAATCTGACAGATGCTTGGGAATGTTGTTTGTGTATCATCAAACTCTTAGCAATGTGAGATTACATCATCAGATAAAATATGTTAGCAAATTTTTTACAGATTTTTTTAAATATGTTTACAAATATGGCTAAATTATCCATGATTAAAATGTGGACTGAATGAGGCCCAGGTGCCAGGAATTGTTTGTTAGATGCAGAAATCACCTTAGTTAGCCTGTTGGGAATAGGCGAGTAGACTGGCATTGAATTTTAGCTTTTTTGTATTTTTCAGAACTTAAACCAATCTGTAGCTCATGACTGGACCTCAGGCTTACAAAAACTGATTTTGAAAAAAGAAGATGAAATCAGAGCGGCAGATCGCTGTAGAATTCAGCTGCAACTCCCAGGAAAACAGGACAAGTCAGTAGTAATCTTGATTACAAAACTTTCCAAATGGGCTTCTGTATTAGGCATAGATGTACCAGGGAGGATTTGGGAATCTGTAGCTCTTCTGTCTCTTCTGTCTGTGCTGTTAGCCTCTGACTTAGAATCATAGAATGGTTTGGGTTGGGAGGGACCTTAAACATCATCTGGTTCCAATCCCCCTGCGATGAGCGGGGACATCTTTCACTAGACCAGGTTGCTCAGAGCTCCATTTGCCCTCATGCCACAGTGCTGGGAACTTGCATGTTCCAGGGCAGCGTTGTAGTTTTGGTCTGTTCCTCAGCCCTGCATTCCAGATGCCAGAAGTAAGAGAGGAACCATGGCTAATAGCTGCTAGGGAACAGCCGCTGTTAGATCGCTTCACCAAGGAGGCTGTTCTTCTCATACCATGTTGTGTAAGGTGTAGGAAGATGGGCGTGTGGCGTAGCACAGCCTGCATCCTTGTATCGGAGCTGTGTCTTTGTCTGAGTATTGGAAAGTAATGAAATTTCATCTTGCTTGACATTTCTAGCCTTGACTGTATCTAATGCTCAGTGCATTTAGAGTGGCTTTTTTTTCTGTCTTGCAGGTCTGGGCGGCCCACTTTCTTTACAGCTGTGTTCAATACCTTTACCCCTGCCATCAAACAGTCTTGGACCAACAATTTACAAATGGCTAAACTGGCCCTTGGTAATTCTTAGTTACTTAAATTTCCTATCAAGTTAAGATAGCTCTCAATGTACAGTGTAATATTTTATTTTTATTTTTTAGAAAATTATTTGTTAAAATCTATCTGCGGATGTTAAAATTGCAACACAGTAAATAGTAGTGATTGTGTATCACTGCATAGTAATGATGTTATAGATAGGAGTTTCATTATGAAGGAATATAGTTTCTACAGTATTTTAGTGACCTCCATGCTACTCATTACTCATTGTTATATTCAAATCAAAATGAATGAGATACATTGCAGGACAGACAGGTGAGGAAGTTACGTCATTATAAACTTATTTCTACAGATCTTACGAACTTTGCAAACTTATGCCTTTCAGTTTCAAACTTCTTGGTTTTAGCTGAAGAATGTTTTTAGCTAGGAAATATTAGTAAAGCTGTTTGGTTTGTTTGTTTAGCTTTCTGACCATGAAATAAACTTCCAGGTGATATTTTAATATAATGTAATATTTTTATCGTTGGATATGTGAAACTCGAGGTTTTGGGGGTGAGTTGTTTTGGGGTTTTTTTTTAGCATAAATCTATAGTCTTCACTGGAGGGATTATCACAAACAAACTTGATCTAAGTGGGAGCAATAATGTGCTGTCTTGTGATGTTATTAGTCTCCTGTGTTTCCACAGGGGGCATAGATGTCAGAAGATACCTGATTTTAGGGGTTTTGAATGCCTAAGTGGAGAAACATTGAGGATATGCACTTGTTAGAAAGCATCCTCAAAATACAGTGATTTTATGGTATCTCACCGAAGGCTGGCAAAATAAGAAAAAACATAGGAAGGGAGAATGGATGTCTTCATCGTTCCAGGAGGAGGATCTTTGTAGTTATGCTAGGGATAGTAGTTGGTAGTGATGTCACTTATACTGGCAGAGAAACGCAGTTTGGAAAACAGATTTCCTAGAGCCTGAGGAGAGGTTTGATAGCACTCTCAAGCGAATGTGCCTTTTCCTCTTTTAATGACCTACTGACAACATCATTAAGAAAACACCCTTAACATTTTGCTAGTGTTATGTGTTCTTTTTTGCACTATTAATATGTGTGTAATCTACTACATAGAATTTTTGCTCATAGTGTTAAGTTGTCATTTATTCCTACAAAAGCGTGTATGGCGGGAGAACAGCCTGATCGGTATTAACCAGACTTAACAGAATGCTCCTCTATTCCTGTAGAGAGGTGTAAGTGATATTCACTGAAAGTGTTGTGGGACATTTGTTGTTTGCTCTTTCCGTTGCAGCGGAGGATAACCTGTTAGGCTGGTTCTGTGTAGAAGATGATGGGAATCAAATCAAGAAGGAGAAACATCCTCTCCTTGTCAGACACATGCCAGTGATGATGGCCAAGCAACAGGAGTTTAAGGTGAACAGAATTGTTATATGAAATTACAATTGCTATTTTTATGTGATATAACTGCTAAAGCATACTGCATTGTAAAGGCATCTATTAGTTCTCTTGAGTTACTACCTTGGTGTAACACCAGTAGCCATGGAAGGTCCAAAAGGATCACAGGAATGCAAAATACCTGCAGTCTTTGAGACACTAAGGAGCATAGTGTTGACTTTTATATAGTGTAACATTCACTTTCAAATGTAAGCTGATCAGTCAGTGAAAATAGAATTGCCGGGAATTGTGAATTGGTCTTGAGGTTTCCAAGTGTTTGCGGTTCCGAAGTAACCTGCAGTTTACAAAGCGCAGGAATCTGATCTCCATGATAACTGTCCTGTACTGGTGTAACGATGTTGACTCCTGCTTAAATTTCTGGTTTTCTTTATTGCATAGAAATCAATAGTTTTAAAATAATTTTTAAAATTCTGTTTTATGGTGTCTTATGTAAAATGTAGTTCTGATCTGAACAGTGATGCAGAATTGGTCGTAGTGGCTGATTTCCTAAAATAATGTGGTTGAAGTCATGTGGACCACTGGCTTTAATGATGAAAATAAGTACCGTGTGTCCAGACCAACAGATGGAAGCGGGGAAGAGTGCTGTTTACTACTTTTTCGTATGCATCAGCAGAATTTCTTATTGATCATCAGTTAGATAGGCTTGTGCAGAAACACTAATGGAAATAGTTGTACATGTATAGCCAGAATCCCAGTGTTAACAGACATCATCGCACAGGTACTGCTTAAAGCCCCAGTAAGTCTGCAGACCCTCATTGCTAGGACAGTCTACACAGGAGGGAAGTTCAGCTGGCAGCTTCCCTTCAAGTGTGAGTACATAGGCCTGGATGTCAGCGCAAAATAATTGCTTCCTGTAAATGCTTTTGAAATGTTTAACGGTGTTAAATCGAGCCATTTCTATGATACTGGTTTTCAGAGCAGACCTGTGGTTTACGGCTGCCAAAGTCAACTGATAAAGTCTGTGGTCCCCCATACAACCATAATCATTCTTGCCTTATTAGACAGGTAGCTTTTTCTGTATTGAATATTTTCTGAAGTCACCACTGGTGAAATAACCAAGCTAATTGAATTTTTTGCGGAAACTCAAAATATTTACGTGTTCTTAGAGCCTATGCATCTCTAAGTGCTGTAGCTCCGTGCCAGGAGCCTTGAAGGCCTAGGCTCAACTCCTGTAATCAAGTTACCACAGAATCTGCTTGTTGTGAAAGGAAAGTCTGTTGCCCATACAGTTGGGTGATGGCCTTTGCCTTGGTCACCTTAGGAGAAGACAGTGTGTGGCAGTGTTAACCTGAGCTCTGGGTGAACTTTGCCAGTTTTGCAGCTCCTAAAGATAACATGTGGGCGTGAGCCCAGCTGTCATGCCTGATGCCTTTAAGTCCTCCATATTACTGGAAAAGATTACTGGTGTTTTTCCACAGCCTCTGCTGCAGTTTGGGTGTCAGGTCACAGCTTGGGGTGGGAAGAGATCCTTTGCTTGGCTGATCCTGCTTGTTGCCTCTCTGCGTGCTGCTCAGGCTGCCTGCTGATGTAGGGAGCCTGTAATGACTTCTTCCATCAGAACAAGTTTACGCCCCAGGCAAAGGGCTTCTGTCAAGACTGAAAGCTAAACTACCAGGGTTTACCTACGGAAAAATGTCGTTGGTTTTAACTAAGATGCAACATGGAGATTTAACAAGCAGCCTGAGAAATATCCAGCATGCAGGCCGTCTTTGACTAGTGATGTATTTATCTGTCACAGCTACTGTAAATCACCACTACAAGTAGATCGTTTCAGTAAGTGTTAAATGAGACATGCTAAGACTGGCGAGGATAGCTTTTTTTTTGTGTGGCTAAGATTGGTGAGGAAAACTTTTTTCTTTTTCTCATCTTTTTCATCTTTTATCATCATAGTGAATTGCTTTTGTGAATACATAACATTTTTACTACTGCTAATCACTTGGTGATAACTGCTGACTTACGGGAGATTTCTGAAGTTCTTTGCACTTTTCAAAATGAAGTCAACTGGGAATTTAGAACTCTAACTTACACCTGCATGTTTCCTTTTATTTATTTTTCTAATTATTCGCTGTTGGGAGATGATGTTGCTGCATCATGGTGAATTTATCTAAGTTAATACTACCCAAATTGTCTCTGGTACTGCAATACAATCGCAGTAGCATTGATGTCTGAGATGAGAACGTGAGTGTGAAATATAGAGAATCTTGTCTAAAAATGTAATATCACACCTCATCAGGAACCTTTTTATTGTCTATACAGTTGTGAATTACCTGTATGTGTTTTAAAGTGTTTACATAAGCTTTAGGAAGCTCTGTCATGGGTATTAGGGAAATTAGGGAAAACACAAATCCATGACAGCTCATAAAAATGCCTATTTTCAGAGCCTTGGTGCTTGAATAACTTTCAGAGTTGGGATGGACTTAAATATAGATCTTGAGTCTGGTGTTAGCTTTCAGATTTTTCTTAAATAGCCTGCATGATAAAATCATGAGTATGGTTATTAATTTACTGACAGTAACATGATGACATCAAGTTGGGAGGGAGTAGGAGCAGCATTAGCATTCAAAACGAGTAAAGCAGCTGGAGAAATAATTTGGAGGGAGGAGCGGGGGGGGAGGGGTGACAGTCAGTAGGACAGACATATGGTATGCTCCGGCAGACATAAAGACCTTCGCAAGTAAAGACTGAGGAGGCGACTGAGTTGAAAGTCTGTAAAAGTAATTTCGAATAGACCAGCAAGCTAAGGATTGGTGAAGAATGTAATATTGTTACAAAGAGCAAATAGTCAATGGGATGTGTGCAAACAGGCTTCAGAAGAGGTAATTGTGATGTAGTGCTGCTAACCGCTCTGCTGGAATAGCGGTGGTCAGGTGCCAAGGTTCTGCACTCGCAGATATATCGAGCTGGCACAACAGCTGGAGAGATGCCAGCTGGAAGAGTGACAGTAACCAAGAATTCTAAAAACAGAAATTATTTTTAAATTTAATGAAGTGACAATGTTAGTTTAGCCTAATGAAGAGGAGACTCAGCAAGGGTCACGACATATGTCAGCCTTGCATGTAAAAGGACACTGCAGAAGGGAAGGAAGTACCTGGTGGCTGAGATGAGAAGTAATACTCTAATAACCGCAGCAAGGATGACGTTAATTTGGGTATTTGGAAAAACTTAAAGGCTATGAAACATTTGAGCCAATTAGGTAGAGAATTTATGGTCTTTGACTTTAGATGTCTGTAAGAGTAGATAAGGAATGGGTTAGGAACTACACATGTGCAGCTGAACCTGCCCATGGGAAGCTGGACGCACTAAACTGACTTCTTGCCTTCTGTGATTTTTTCATATCCTTAAATGCTTTAGTTAATCACTGACTAAATTAGGCAGAAACAGGCATATCTGTTTAACGGGCTAAATATTCTCTTCTCCTTTGTTTGAAGATTGAATGTGCTGCTTATAATCCTGAACCGTACCTCTCTGGCGAAATGGAGTCAGATTCCTGTGCCATGGAACATGGTTTTCTTTGGGTAAGTGTAATCTTCAAAAGTTAAAACGGGGGTTGTCTCCTGTTTCTTTGCATTGTTTTTTGTGACTCTTGGCAACATAAGGTTCTCAAATAAATTTTGGTTGTTTTTTTTTTTCTTTTTGTTAGTTTTAAGATGGATTCTGTAAAAGATAGCTAGTAATTTTGTGCATGTGATCTTGCTGTTCTCTGTAGGGTGTCACTTAAATGTGTGTGATTTGCTAGTGTGGCAGAGAACGAATTTCAAAGTGCTGAGCACATTCAGAAGTGAGTTATGTGCCAATTTATAATGAGGGCTGCTAAAACCCATGTGAGCTCACACTGTCCTGTTGTCTGTTTCCATATTTTAAAAATGTTTTAGCCATAAATAATCTGTTTAAGTCTATACATGGGGAAAAAAAAAACCTATTCTGGCATGTTCTTATGACCCCAAATATGCAGATATTCCAGCAGAAAGAGTGTGATAGCCAATACTTTTTAAAAAAAAAATACTAATGACTTCAGTAGCTTTTCTTGTTACTACAATACTGACATTTTAAGGGAACCCTTGTGAATTAACAGTAGAAGTTAGGAATAGCTTTTGTCAGTGGTCTTTTTCAAGGTGACCTCTATAATTTCTTTCTGTCTTTGCTATTTGTAAATAGTCATCACTGTTATATGCCAATAAAATCCTTCTACTAACACAAAATGTTCTTTGCTATGTTTTCTCATTTCATATAAAGAGAAAGAGTTATAATATAAAAGCATTTATTGCTGCTTGCGCAGAGTTTTGAGTGGGTTTTTTGGTGTGGGTTTTTTTTTTTTTTTTTTTTTTT
>Ga0065711_1031466_pt1 | contig 29579 bp, 16 predicted proteins | sample Hoacrofraction12_FD_59098 | JGI IMG/M metagenome (GOLD analysis project Ga0065711, IMG submission 59098) | Hoatzin crop microbial communities from Cojedes, Venezuela - Epithelial fraction 12 v2 (version 2) | ecosystem: Host-associated > Birds > Digestive system > Esophagus > Crop | place... | reverse complement strand
CAAGGAGGAAGTCTTAAAGACACACGAGCAGGCTGTCCCCATGTGCCGCAGGATGAACCGGCGGGGAAGACGACAGGCCTGGCTGAACAGGGAGCTCTTGCTGGGAATCAGAGAAAAAAACAGGGTCTACAACTGTAGGAAGAAAGGACAGGTGACTCAAGAGGAGTACAGGGGTCTCATTAGGTCATGCAGAGGGGAAATTTGAAAGGCAAAAGCCCAGCTAGAACTGAGGCTGGCTACTGTTGTAAAGGACAACAAAAAAAAAGTTTTTATAAATGCATCAACAACAGAAAGAGGGCCAAGGTAAATCTCCATTCCTTACTGGATGTGAGGGGCATTATTGTCAACAAGGATGAGGAAAAGGCAGACGTACTTAATGCCTTCTTCACCTCAGTCTTTGGTAGTCAGACTGGTTATTCCGAGGATAGTCAGCCCCCAGTGCTGGAAGACAGGGAAGGAGAGCGGAAAAAATCACCCATAAACCAGAAGGAAGCAATTAATAACCTGCTATGCCACCTGGACACTTAAATATCTATGAGGCCGGATGGGATACACCCTGGAGTGCTGAAGGAACTGGCGGAGGATCTGGCCAAGACACTCTCCATCATTTATCAGCAGTCCTGGCTGACAGGGGAGGTCCAAGATGACTGGAGGATCATCAGTGTAACAGCCATCTACAAGAAAGGCCAGAAGGAGGATCCTGGGAACTGCAGGCCTGTCAGCCTGACCTCGGTGCCGGGCAAGATTATGGAGCGATTCCTCCTGAGTGCACTCACCAGGCATGTGAAGGACAACCAGGGGATCCAGCCCAGCCAGCATGGGTTCATGAAAGGCAGGTCTAGCTTGACCAACCTGATCTCCTGTTATGACCACATGACCTGCCTAGTGGATGAGAGAAAGGCTGTGGATGTTGTCTACCTGGATTTTCTTAAGGCCTTTGACACTGTTCTCCACAGCAACCTCCTGGAGAAAGTAGCTGCTCATGGTTTGAATGGGTGTACTCATCACTGGATGAAGAACTAGATAAATGGCCGAGCACAGAGAGTGGTTGTGAATGGAGTTAAATCCAGTTGGCGGACAGTCATGAATAGTGTTCTCAAGGGCTCAGTTTTGGGGCCGGTCTTGTTTAATATCTTTATCAGTGATCTCTATGAGGGGATTGAGTGCTCCCTCAGTAAGGTTGCAGATGACACCAAGATGGGTGGGAGTGTCAGTCTTTTTGAGGGTGGAAAGGCTTTGCAGAGCGATCTGGACAGACTGGATCAATAGGCCAAGGCCAACTGTATGAGGTTCAACAAGGCCAAGTGCCATGTCCTGCACTTTGGTCACAACAACACACCCCTATGCAATGCTACAGGCTTTGGGAGGAGTGGCTGGAAAGCTGCCTGGGAGAAAAGGATCTTGGGGTGTTGGTTGACAGCCAGCTGAACACGAGCCAGCAGTGTACTCAGGTGGCCAAGAAGCATCAGAAATAGTGCGACCAGCAGGAGTAGGGAGGTGATCATGCCCCTGTACTCGGCACTGGTGAGGATGCACCTTGAGTACTATGTTCATTTTTGGGCCCCTCACTACAGGAAAGACATTGAGGTGCTGGAATGTGTCCAGAGAAGGGCAACGAAGCTGGTGAATGGTCTGGATAGTATTTCTTATGCGGAGTGTCTGAGGGAGCTAGGACTATTTAATGTGGAGAGGAGGAGGACGAGGGGGGCCAGATTGCTCTCTAGAACTACCTGAAAGGAGGTTGTAGTGAGGCAGGTGTTGGTCTCTTCTCCCTAATAACTAGTGATAGGACGAGAGGTGATGGCCTCAAGTTGTGTCAAAGGAGGTTCAGCTTGGATATTAGGAAAAATTTCTTTACTGAGAGAGTGGTCAGACATTGTAACAGGCTGCCCAGGGAGGTGGTTCAGTCACCACCCCTGGAGGTGTTCAAAAAAACATTTTAATGTGGTTCATCATCATCATCACTTCAGGATATGGTTTAGTAGGCATGGTTTGTGTTGGGTTGATGGTTGGGCTTGATGATCTTAGCGGTCTTTTCCAACCTATGATTCTATGATTCTTTGATTCTATAACAGTCCACAGAAGCAGCTGGAGGAAGTCAAACAGTGCATGAAACCAAAATGGATGTGCAGGAGAGAAACATGAGCAAAAACATTGTGAAATCCTTACCTAGGTCAGCTTTAGCCTGGCAGGGTACCCTTTGTACTACCCTTCAGACTTTGCTAGTCTCCTACTAATGAAATATGAAGATATCCATCAAGAAAAATTTCCATTTCAGAATAGTGAGGTATATGCAGATTAAACATCTCCAACTTCAAACTGAGCAGGAAGGAACTTGAAACACTTTTTCCCATGGCCCAAATAACTGTGCTGATGACGGCTGTCCTCCAGCATCCTACCAGTTCTCTATTTTGTCCACTATAATTTAAATTTCAAAGGTTTTGATTTAATCCTAAAATCAAACAGGAACAGTTTATGAATACTCATAAATTGTTTTGCAGTGAAAAAACTGTTTAACAGTCTACTGAAAATCAAAAAGGCTTTTGTTACCTGGCAAGTACAAACAATAAAAGATGAATATTTAGAGGTACATACTATATACACTTAAAATATATGAACTATATTAAATCAACTACAGGTTTATTTTGTAGGCCTTTGTAGTGTCAAGGCTGTTATTAGGTAGTACTGTGATAATGTGAGAGGAAGAAACACACTGAACCATAATTATTAACACCTATGGTGATGGTATGCTAGTATCTTGGAAACCTTGCTGCACTCAAGGTTTCTGCAAAAATACAGTCCCTGCTCTGAAGAGTTCATAATCTAAATAGATCAGAGCAGGAGTGGAAAAGTTGCTTTGTAGATGAGGCAGAGCTCTGTGCTGTTGTTAAAAAAAACCCTCAACATTTGTTGTTCACTGTTTAATTATGCATTTGCAGAATCACACTGCATTGACAGTTTCTGAGGTGACACCATGAGCACAGATTCAAGACTGGTATGTTTTTTCTTCTGTTTTTCTTTCCCTCCTTTGTGGAAAGCATGTCCTTGTGTCTAGAAGGGCAATGAGGCTGGTGAAGGGTCTGGAGAACAAGTCCTACGAGGAGGAGCTGAGGGAGCTGGGGCTGTTTAGAGAAGAGGAGGCTGAGGGGGGTCCTTATTGCTCTCTGCAGCTACTTGAAAGGAGATTGTAGTGAGGCAGGTGTTGGTCTCTTCTCCCAGGTAACTGGCAATAGGATGAGAGGCAATGGCCTCAAGTTGCATCAGGGGAGGTTTAGATTGCATATTAGAAAAATTTCTTTACTGAACGAGTGGTCAGAGGCTGCCCAGGGAAGTGGTGGAGTCACCGTCCCTGGAGGTGTTCAAAAAACGGGAAGATGATGCATTTTGGGGCATGTCATGGTGGTGTTGGGTTGACGGTTGGACTTGATGATCTTAGAGGCCTTTTCCAACCTATGATTCTGTGATTCTATGATCCTATGATTCTAAATGCTTGCTCTGGATGGCTAGTATCGTATTTCATGTTGCATCAATACTTTCCAGTGTATCCGGCATGATGAAACCCACTTCATCAGTGTCTTTATTTTGGTCTAGATGTATATATGTTAACTTGCATTATTTTTAAGTCTGACTTCTTATTACTGTTTGCTTCCATATTTCTAACATTTCTTCTCTTTGTTTTATCTCTGTTTCTGCTGTGTTCAGTATTACTTTCTGTGTAATATCAGAATGATTATAATAGAATTCCATGAATATGCTCTTTGTAATTTTAGATCATTAAAGATCAGAAATAAGAAGAGACATCACAGAGACCTCATTTCTTCCAATTAAATCCTTCCAGCAAATTCACATTTTTGCCATTGCTCATTAGCCTCTGTTTATATTTCTTCAGCCAGCACATGGTTCAAGTTAAAGTACATAAGTACTGTTGTCTGAGTAAATAATGTTATGTATTTTGCAACGTTTGCTCACTACCAGGCATGTCTGCCTAGATAGTGTACTTCATGCTGAAGATAATTGTAGTCAAATAACTTGGAGTGAAACTAGGATTACTATTGCATGACAATGCTACTCTAGTATAATAATTATTACATTTTATCCACACAACATGTAATAGTAGCAAAATATAAGCATAACATGTGCATGTGCTAATTTTAAATATTGCTCTTTATATCTACACAGCTACATAAAGATATAATGTAATTACAACATATTTATTGACATAGCTGTTACAGCGTAATTATTGCCACAAAAGGAAACATTTTCAGCTTGGATGCTCTTAATCTGCTGGTACATTTTCCAATTCATGCAGGCAATTCTCCACCCTTATGCATTTATTTGAAATGTACTAGTCTAAAGATACAAATCACTACTACAGATACACACACAGGCATGTAGAGATACACACAAAGATGTAGACACGTATTTACACATTTATAGATATATATCTCTATATGTGTGTATAAATTTAGATTGAATGTATCTGCTTTTACATGGATATTTTCGATATATTGAAGATACAAAACATATCTGCAAATCTGCTTAAAATATTTTGCTAATTTGTACATCTGCATGAAGGCTATTTTCACAAGTATTATGCTGACTTCCAAGCAAAAGCTTCAGTAATTTCCAGTATGGTTATTCAAAATCCCACTTGTTACCTTTCTTGCATGCATGATGCACAATTATGAATACAGACACTAATTGAGTCACATTTTTTGAGCTCTTAGTAGTATTGCATTTCAGAACAATTTCATTATACCTTTAGGAAGCTGGTGTAATAAAATTACCAACTGAAAAGTCACCCTTAATTTATTGTCTTTTAAGGATAGTTTCAATAATCTGAGAAAAAAAATGTGATCAAGTTTATTGTCATTTGAGGAGATTATCTTAGTGGAAGGAAAAAGGTTTATTTCTAGCAAAAAAGAAAAGAAAACATTGTGCCACAGGGCTGGGCTTACTTCAAATTGTTCATCGTGGAACTACAGTGAGGTTGAAAGATGAGGAGAGTTCCCAGCAGAGCAAAGGATCCTCATTTTTCATTGTCATATCCCATTAGAGTTAAATGACATGAATTCAACAGTAATGTGGATTTCTTTGGGTAGGTACACAGTCTATGCAAAGGCATTCAGTAGTATTCTTTAGATATCAACTTAGCACTGCCAGAGAGTTTCAGGTACTGAAAATTTCAGCTTACTTCATGGACTAAACACACACAGAGAGACATCCAAAGCTACTAGTCCTACTATTTGGACAAGTATGTACAGAAACACATAGAACAGAAAGGATATGGAAGGAATACAAGGAACAGTTGTATAACCAAATGGAAACAGAATTCGATAGGCAGCTGGATAAAGACACAGACTGAGTTGCTAGTTTCAATCTCCATATTAAAAGACATGGAGAATTCTATTTGCAATGACTCTTTAGATTATTTATAGGATGAATTTATCAACAATGCTAAAACCCATAATATTAAATATCACTAAAGTAACTTCTAGAGCTTACTGCAAAAACATGCCGAACTATTGAATAATAGCATTTTCACATATTAAACACGTAAAATATCACAATTTAAGTATTAGCTTACACGATTTTGAATTGCTAGCTGCCAACCTGAATAGTAAGTGTAGTTTTTTGATGAATACAAATTACATTGTAGTACAATTGAGATAAGTGCTATGTACATTATACTAGGGAGGTTTTTAGGGGTAGGAACATAATGGGAAACACTTTCTGTCTAAGAATAAGTATTGATCTCCAGCCTCTTCAGTGCTAAATATCTTACTCATCTCCACATTTTACTTTTGCTTATCTCAGATAACTTCTACATACCCAGGGTGAATACATTTAGTGTGCTCAGGTTTGCATGAGGTGAAAAGTCTAGTCAGCAGCAGAACAAGCAATAACTCGAGTTTGCAGTATTCATTCTGAAACTCGCTGTCAGCCCTCTGAATCATAATAGTGTAATGGTATCTTTTTTGAACAGACTTCTATGACCACATATAGTATGACCATAGGATTCAAGTGTTGACTAACAAGGCAAAGAGAAAAAGAAAGCAATAGGGAAAACCAAAGTGGTGTGCAGTAATGGCTTTTCTCATATGCATTGCATGGTGAATTTCTGCTGTTTGTCAGTTGTTAATACAGTGAGTTACAGGAGCTGAGAAAATAAAGAAATAACACTGCAACTGAAGTGGGGATGTGAAAGAAAAGACCTCTTTCAGGGATGATCAACACATAAGACTTTGAAGTTGTAGGTAAGGGAGGTTATTAACACCTCAGTGTATTACTTGAAGAACAAATCTATCTGTAAAATTTAAACACTTACATATTTAGCTTTAAGATCCTTATTCCAAGTTTCAATACCTTACAAAAATCAAGCCAATTACTCAGAGGAAATGTAGAGAAAAGGAATTAAAATGAACATATTTTTAGTAGTGATGATGTCTAATCACAGACAATTCTTAAATCATTGCTTTGAGATTTTGATATGAAGGCTACTAGATACATACAGTGCTTTAGAAAGATGTAGTGTGTATGTGATTCCTAACTACTTACCATCCTTGAATAGTACACACCCATACCAAAGATCAGAGTTCATTTGCATGCTAATAACTTACTAGTAATGATTTACCAGTCTGTTTATACAGCACCTAACCCAGGTGTCATTAAAATACGGATAAAAACTTAATTAATTTTATGGGACTTGGAAAATCTCCCAGGTGATAAAAAGAAGTGCCACCTTTCCAAAGCCTTCTGGTACATTTCTTTGAGCAGCAGAGATGCCTGAGTAACTTTCTGACAGCAAAAGTGACAATTTCACTGTTCGTTCTCCTGCTTTTTTGTGCATCGTTCTTTCTCTTGTGTTATATGCCTTGGAGGGTACCTTACTGAACCAATTCCATTTATCAGCTTGGCAAAAAACTGATAAGCTACAGTTGGTTTTGTTAAGATTTTTGCTGAGCTACTGAAATAAAGTAACTCACAAAAGCCTCAGCTAAACATCAAGGTGAACTGATCAAGGACTGTGCAGACAAGACTGAGGGAAAGAAGAATGAGACTGAGGAGAACTCCTTCTTTTTGAATTTGTGATCTGCCAAGTTAGTTCACTCTGGCTAGTGAAACTACTTCTGTAGGCACACTTTCCTGTTACTCATGTTTTGATGCAAACTCCAGATGAGGTTCTCTTCTTCCATCTCTCCATCCCATCAGCATTGTAGATTCAGAGACATGAGCCCATACTGTGGATTAGATCCTGAAAAATGTTTTGGTTCTTCAAGGCTTAAATCTGGCATAAATTCTTCAGCAAGATGGAGTAGTACCACACTAGTGAAGTGCTCATTCAGTGCAAACTAACTTTTCCAGTTTAGGTTCACTAAACAAAAATCAGAGGGTAAACTTGGTACGAGCAGACATCATGCCCATCCTCTTGCAGCCAGCAGTAAGCCAATATCTAAGCATAAACTCAGGAAAAATGACTTTTGGCCTGTTAATTCAATAGTAATGCAACCAAAAACCTATTTAAGCCTTCTAGATGATCTAAGAGTGTATAGACCTAACATGAACAACAGAGTAACCATGGATAAAGTATTTAACTCTAAATCAGTGAATGTGTCTAGCTGGTTCAGTACACAGCAGCACAAACAGCTGATTTAGTGAACAGAAAGTACGATACTGGTGAAGGAGGGAAAGCTAAGGACAAATAGAAAGGGAAAAGAAATATACTGTTTGCAATGTGATGATGTACCTTTATGATTTGGACATATATCCTTTTCTAGATCTGTTACCTCACGAACATCTCCAGCTGCTTATCACTGCCTCTGTCCATCCTGACTCCCAGGCAGAAATCACCATCATGCTGACACTCTAGCTCTGCTGCTGCCAAGACAGCTTCAGAGTGTTCAGTCTAAGGAAAAATCTTGTATTTAAACCCATCAACTTAGTCTGCCTCACTTTGACTGCAATTTTGACACAACCAGCTCTGCTGAGAAATTTAAGGGAGTGATAATCACTCATGAGGAGAGCTGGCAACGAGCAGCTGGGAAAGTAACTCATTCACCTGTTTGCAAAGCAGACTTCTCTCTGAACACTTACAGGTTAACAGCAGCATCAATGACTACTGCTTTACGAGAGCAGCTCTGTAATGGTGTCTTGGTATGTGTGTAAGGGTAAGAAATTCCTTTCTCTGACAATCATGAATGATTTCATTTGAACTGAGTACTGGCAAGCAGAGTACTGAGGACAGTTTTTGGATCCATGAATGCTCAGTGAGAGGCATTACCAAGGTTGTTACTAAACTGACAAGTAACTGAAATATGTACCAGTTTACTCATTCATCAGCCCAATGGAATAGAAATAGAGCGGCTATCTTTATCCAGAATAAGAAAGGAATGATTAAGATATCAGTAAGAGGTCTGGTTTTCTCTGTTGGAAGGCTGAAAGTCTATGCTTCTGTGTTGCAACCATTTAAGTTTTCATCTGTGGCTGACAAGACATTGTTTTGGCCATACTCCAGACAAAAATAATACAATCAGATAAGTAAGGAATAGTTAGTAACTTTCTTATCATTCTTCCTTATCAAGTCTTTCTGCTGAAAGGGACCTCAGGAGCTTATTTAGTCCATGCTCTGTCTCAGAGATGCTTATCTGTATCTAGATCTTTCACATTTGTCCAATTTGTTCTTCTGGAGTTTATTTGATGGAAATTCTCCAAAATCTCCACACAGTCTTCTCCATTTTGATAATATCTTGTTAGGAAAAAGGCAAGGGGATTGGGTGGGGTGGGGGAGGCTCCCAAGTATATAATCTAGTAAGTAAGTAAAAAAACAGTGCTCAGGGAAGAAAAAGAATTAATTATAACTTCAGATTTGCATCTTCTTCTTTTCCGCTTTGCCAAGAGATTGAGGACACTGGAAAGGAAATGTTTTGTTTCACTCACACTTGTACTCATCCATCTAATGTCACTAAAACTTTGACAAAGAGATGAATCAAATAAAGACTTAGCTACACAAGGCTTTAGGCTGCATAGGAGAAGTTTCTGTCCTATTCACAGGCACTATTCAGCTATTTAATTTTTTGTTTTCTTTTTCTCTTTTCTGCAGAAATCCAATAAATCCTCCTTTTGTTCACTCAGAAATGAACGTGACTGTGGCTGTGAGAGAGTCATGTTCTTCCATGGTGTTCTGAGAGGAATTGATCTGTGTCCTCTTAACAAGCAGAATAGCACATCCACAATCTAAAGGCAAATAAACATCACAGAATTTGTAATCACGTCAAAATCCCATTCTTTCAAAGATCCTATTGATTTTTAGAAATATTTTTTGAATGATAACTAACAGATTACCATGCTTTATTGGACAACTGACCAAAGCATTCATACTGAGTATGGAGCAACACAAATGTCACTTTTTCTGGCGTGAACAGCTAATATTAGCTCCTTCTGATGCAAGAAGATCAGAAACTTGAATTCGTATTTCCTCTATCCTGGACCAGTGCATTAATCAAGAGATTGAAAAGTGTGTGAATTTATTTTTTATCAGACATGACTGCTGAATGTCATATAGAACATTTTAAAATATTTTTTTTATTCTCCCTAAACTGAAAGCTCCAGTTGCAGTTAAAAAGATGCAAGAAATTGTATTTTTTAAATACTTCCCAAAAGTTATTTTATTTGCTTTGATGGGAAGCAAAATATTTTGATAATGAAGAAATCATTGCAAAATGAAAGCGTTTTTCTCTGGATAATTGCATTTAGAATATAAGATTAAAAGTTACATATAATATTTTAAAAAATATTTAAATAACATCCTAGCAGTTTTTCAAACAACACAGCAGAAATCAAGAGTCACTGATGTTTACCTTTTCCTGTTACATAGCTTAGATTTGCATGGTAAATTTGTTAAATTGAAATCATTTGTGCACGAAACCAGAAAGAAAGCCAAGTATACGCAAGGAGCAACAGCTCAGGTTCACATTTTTCAATGAAATTTGATCAGCTGTTGCTGAGAAGGTGCTCTTTTGCCCACATTCCAAACAAAATGCAGAATTCTTGAGAAGAATCAGTGCATTTGACAATGCGTCATTTTAAAGGCAGAAAATTATTCCCTGGGTGTAAAATTTATCAAGTTCTACAGTCTTTAGCAAAAGCACTGTTCTTCCCCAAACTTGGTTTGCGTATGTTGAGTAGAGACTGATTTTTTCTCCCACTGCTTCTCACAAGATCTGATCCTTGCTAAATGCACTTCATTCCCTCACAGCTCTTAGTGCACATAAATCATTACCAAACTGAGACTCTCAAAGCCTGTTGAGATTTCAGTGTGTAAAAAAATGCTTTCCCAATCCCATACTGCTCTAGAGACTTTCTCATATTACTGCTCTGCTTGCTCAACTGAATGAGAAGAAACAAGCTGCATCTAAGAAAAGCTACAAAATCTGAATAAAAAGAAGAAAGAAGGTAAGGGAGAAAGAGTAAACACAGGGAAAAACAGGAGCAACCAGACAGGAGAGATGTACACAGGGCTGAAAGGGAAGAAGAGAGAGAATTTAGAAGCAAGAGTTTGTGAGCTGGGGAAACATAATGAAGAGCTAAGAGAATAATTGCAGGCTAAACCAGCAGAGGCTGAGGAGATTGGTATGAAAACAGGGAAAATTGTTTGGAAATAAACACAATACATCTGTAACTGTTAGACAATGCTTCCTGCTGGACGTGGAAATGAATAGATTGTTTTCACATTTCAACATTTCTCTGTTATCTGAAAAAGGACAGTCTTCATATTTTACTGCTTGAGGTAATATTTTGTGACAATGCATTTTTTCCTAATACATAAAAAGAAAAAGCAGGCTGCTTCACTAGAAGCATCCCAAAACTGTATGCTTAAATAATTTGATCATAAATAAAAATAAGTGAAAAAATGAGAAGAAAAATGCCATTTTGAAGTTTGATCAAATTATATGTCTTGAATTAAAACAAACCTCACACATGAAATGAAGCATGCTGAGGATGCCCTTCACCATCTGAATTATTTTTGTTGTGTTCTACAACAATGAAAAAATTTAATTCTGCATTAGAAAGGGTGTTGCCAGCAGGTCAAGGGAGGTGATCCTTTCTCTCTACTCCACACTGGTGAGGCCACACCTGGAGTCCTGGGTCCATTTCTGGGCTGAGAGAAGTTGAGCTTCTTGAGAAGATCTAGCAAAGGGCCACTAAAAGGATTAAGGGACTGGAATATCTCTTATCTAAGGAAAGTCTGAGACAGTTGAGGTGATTTTGCCCCTGTACTCGGCACTGGTGAGTCCGCACCTTGAGTACTGTGTTCACTTTTGGGCCCCTCACTACAAGGAGGACATTGAGGTGCTGGAGTGTGTCCAGAGAAGGGCAACAAGGCTGGTGAAGGCTCTGGAGCACAGGTCTTATGAGGAACGGCTGAGGGAGCCGGGACTGTTTAGTGTGGAGAAGAGGAGGCTGTGGGGGGACCTGATTGCTCTCTAGAACTACCTGAAAGGAGGTTGTAGTGAGGCAGGTGTTGGTCTCTTCTCCCAGGTAACTAGCGATAGGACAAGAGGCAATGGCCTCAAGTTGTGTCAAGGGAGGTTTAGATTGGATATTAGGAAAAAATTCTTTACTGAGAGAGTGGTCAGACATTGGAACAGGCTGCCCAGGGAGGTGGTGGAGTCACCGTCTCCAGAAGTGTTCAAAAAAAGTGTAGATATGGCATTTTGGGATATGATTTAGTAGGCATGGTGGTTGACAGTTGGACTTGATGATCTTAAAGGTCTTTTCCGACCTATGATTCTATGATTCTATGATTCTATGATTTTATGATTCTATGACTCTGATCAAGGATGATACTCTTATGAAGATTGCAATTTTCATTATTTCCAACATTTAGGGTTAAAAAGAAAAAAAAAAAGCTTTTCACACAATGATATGACTGTCATTTTTGACCTACAAATAAAAATTTCTCAAAATGCATAATGCCTGTATTACAGTTTCCAGTGCAATTTTAAGTCAGCTCCTTTATGGTACCGTCTGTTTGGTTAATGTATGAAATGCTTCATTATTTAAAGAAAGTTCGTAGCTTATCAGAGGCTTAGAGAAAGGACTGAAAATGCAAGAGAGTATTAAATCTGCTGACCTGTGAGCAGTGGACTCATTGAGTCCACCAATCTGCTACTACTGTTTTTATTTAAAAAATTCTCTTTTAATAATTTTTTTTTTCTGAAGATGCTTTATACTAAAGCTGAGCAAAGCCTGCATTTCACTAAAGGAGTAATAGACCAGGTTACTGCTCTCTTCCAAGGCAGCACCAGAAAATTTAAGTAGTTTTGTTACTTGCAGTCATTAGCATCTGAAATGTGTAGAGTTGGGGAAGTGGAATGAGAGTACCAGGCAGCTGGATGGCCACCCACTGTCATATTCTCTAAAGGATTTCTAGTTTTATTGTTTCTTTTACCACATAATCATTTTTTTTTTAGACACTCACATAAGAGTGTCTAGAAAAATGCCCTTAAAACCTATTAAATCTGTAATATGATCCATAATAAGAGTTTTGGACATTGCTGATAATGGGAAACCTTATAAACCTCTTCCTGAGGTACCTTGGCTTTCTACCAAAGACGTTAACAGGTATCCTTATTCATGAATTTATGAGGCAGTCAGTTCTGTGAGGAGAGTTCCCTCATTCAGGTTTGCAAACTGAGAATCTGGCTTGATTCTTCTCAGAGTAACTCAGCAATCACATGGTCAGGTTGATTTCAGACTGGTTGCACATTCTGTCTAATTTCTTCATATAGTCCAGTTTTCTCTGTAAGGTGATGAAAAGACATTAGTATATGAAGCTGAAAGGAAGGAAAGGAAACTCATGTTTCTGTATGTAAGAGAAGATACAGAGTGCAACTGTATCTTAGAATCTTGTTGTAAACATAATTTTTCAAAGAAGAAAGAATATATACAGTGCATGAGAGAGTGTAACTGGACTTGAAACTGAAAAGAAAGGTAACTACATCAGGCAATTTTTTAGCATTAAGAAAAATTAGGTAATGAAATGCTGCCCGGAAACTTGAGGTAGATTTGCTGCAATTGCTTGACAGAGGATTACATTAAATTTTAGGAATATAAATACTTGTGTATGCATGTGTGCAAGTGTTTATGTGTTCACACACACACATACATCTCCAGGAGGCAAATTAGCAGTGAAAAAAAATCTGCTATGTACAAAAAGATTGAAACAGATGACCCAAGAGGTCTATTCCAGTCACATCAGCTGAGTGATTTTATGATTAGGAATAAAAATATAAATAAATAAAAAATGTGTGCAGTAGGAGCTGTTTATGCAAAATCCAGGCTCAGGACTCATTAGCATATTTGCAGTGTTTATTTGAACAGACTAGAGTAAATTACATTTTTAAAAAAAGTTCATATAAATTCCAACAAAAAATGGCACAGAAAATAGCCAGGCTGTCAACATGAAGTAAGAGAAAACTGTCCAAAACAAAAATAAATATGATTGCACAGAGGAAAAAAGTCTCCTCTCCCCCAAGATTTCTCAGAGTATCCAAGAAAAATTAAATTTGTAACTGAAACTGAGAGAAGGGAGGATGGTTTCACACAAAGATGATTTACGTGGACGTGACAGGTAAATATATTAGTAATTCATTTATTTAACTTAGGAATAAGATCAATATAGGAAGATAAAATAACATTTTTTATATTTAATATGTGAGCTTTTTAAACTTATAATCTTGGTGAGCGACATGTATGCACCACATCTGTCATTATTTTTACTCATTTCTTATTATTACCTATGTTTTACCCAGTAAAGACTGGGTATTTAATACTTTGCATATATTGTAGGGATCAGCAAAGGCTGATAGAAGAAGAATAGAAGATTTTTTTTTTCCATGCTGCATGAGGAGGACGTTGATACACAGCTTCTGTATATGACAAAGTCAGTCTCCAGACATCTTCCTCTCTCTAAGATGTTTTAGTGTGGAGTTCAGGTTTTAGAACAAGTTGAGGATAGCAGCAAATCCCAGCCCTTCCTATACTTGTGAATGTTCTACACACCCAAAGAAAGCAATAATAAAAAAAACTTTAATACCTGGTGCAAATAACATTGTTCTTGACCTGCTTTTTCTATCGCTTTTGAAAAACTAAAACAAAATTCATGAGGGTTTGGGGGTTTCCATCCTTTCTTTTTTCTCCTTTTTTCCCGTCTCTTTTTAAGTCCGAGTGTGAGTGCCTGCTTCTGTAGGGCAAGTTCTCTGAACTCTCATGAGATCCAACTCACTGTTGAAAATCATACTCCCCACCTTTTGTTTAAACAGAGAAATTTACTGAACCACAGGGGTTGAAAATTTGTTCTGTGAGGTGTTGACGTAATGAGAGAAGCCTACAGTAAAAAAATGGAGTAGAAAGAAAAATATGAAGATAAAACTCTATAATTACTATTATCAGGAATTCAAAGCATCTCTCTTCTTTCTTTTTCCTTTGTTCTTTTACCCTAAACAACTTCATCCATGACTGTTTAACTACAACGCATACTTCAAAGATTAGTAACTTGTGACTGCAGTTCTAAAGAGACCTAACCATGTCATTTCTTTGCTTTAAATATAAAGGCTACATTAGCAAACCATGAATACAATTTATTAAGCCTTGCTAAATTTCCATTACTTCTCAGAGCTATAGATTTCACTCAATTTAAAATGAAAAATCATTACCCTCTGAAAAAAACATTTCATTGCCTAAACATGTAATTAATATGTGATTCAAAACTTCTTCAATCAATCAGCCAAAGGTGAGAGTGTTATTGAGGAGTGATCAGAAGGCATATGAACATCTGAGAGAATACCGAGCTTTTGCAAATAACAATATAAAAAATTTCCAAGTGATCTAAACAACAAATGCAAACACAAAAAACCCCTGAGTTTATCCTGCTGTCACTGCTAATTATGAAAAATGATGGAATATTTATTCCTGATCCTGAATGATGGCACCTTTACTTATTGTGATTCTCAGATGTGTATCTTTTGTTTGTCTTTTATTGCACAAATATATGTTCATATCACTAGACTTCCCTGGGTCTAGAAGGAGAAATACTGCCATTAGTGTGCGGTAGTGAGAACTCCAGGTGATTAAAGTCAATCTTTTAATACCATTGAATGTCAATAAACTGCATGTAGCATAAAGCAAATATTTATAAATAATATTTTTAATTAACTGCAATGATTAATGAATTTGATACAGATCTGGGTTTTAATCTTTTGTAAATAAATTAAAGCTCTATCTGAAAAATAAAATTCTGTAACAATAAGTAAGCACACGATGGAGACAGGGCCGTTAGTCTTCATTAAGCAGTCTCAGCATTACTCTGTTTTTAAGCGCAACTTCTGAAAGAGATTTTGAAATTTAAACTTCAATTCTCTCAAAAATAAGTTTTGATCATACTATGAATTGATAACAATTAGAATTTCAAAAAAGATTGCAACTGGCATCACATCTAGTACACAGTATCTAGGAAGTGTTGAGGGACTTGTATTCCAAATTCTGAAAGAAAGTGTCTGGGTTTTTTGGGGAAGGAGGAGATGGAAGACATGGAGACAGGAAACCTGAGTCAAGGTTCAGTGTCCAAGACCTCAGGTTGCAGCACAGAACTTCCAGCTTTGGACTTATGAGACTACAGTGGCTACAAATTGAACTCTTCAGATTTAGAGTTGTTTCAAGGGTTGAGGAAACTTGGGAATGTTTCCAAACGCATAAATCTGGATACTTGCCAGTAAACAAAGAAACATATATATCTCAAAGGATTTAAATGCAATCCTAGTTATAAAATTATGGTGTATTTTGCATAATGAAGGGTACAGCAGAGAGTTCTTGTATGGACATGTTCAAAAGTATTCTGTCAAATTGAAACTCCCTGTAAAAATCCATTTTTTGTAATTGATTTGTAAAACATGGTACTTATAGAAGGCAGTGCTCCTATAATGAACAATTAACCTTCTAAGAACTTGTTTTGTTAGCATGTAAGAATACAGAGATTATTTGAATATCTAGAATAGAAATACATAAAAATATCATATCAGCAATGGACATGAGAAATTACAACAGAATGAATTTCTAATCTTGCCAGCTGTCTTGAGGATGTTTTAACATCAACATTTCATCGCATTTTCATCTATTACTTTTGCCTCTGGCATTGTGACCTCTGGCCTGCTAGAGCTTAATGACTTTGAGCTCTAAGAGAACAAATAAACGAGCAAATGAAAACCACTTTGGTGGTAGTTTTTGGAAATGTTACTACTTTAGGGTAGTAGAGAGGGCCAGCTCTTAGTAATTTGAGAAGCTCAGCTCTCAAAAACAGAAAAAAAGTTTCTTGATTTTGTGACTGTGAATAAAAAGATTTAAAAATGTGGAGCAACATAAAAATTCATACTTCAAGAAGCAAGCACAAGGACAAAATCTGCTCATCTTCAGATAAACTTAATTATGTCTTCAATGTAATGTAGCTATACAATGCATATCTCTTCATCATTATTCATTATACCTTTGTTGTAATCTTCATCATTTGGGGAAGGAGAGCCAACCAGTGATTATGGAACACGTAAACTGAAAGAGAGTAGATTTAGATTAGACATTAGGAAGAAACTCTTCACTATGAGGGTGGTGAGGCAGTGGAACAGATTACCCAGAGAAGTTGTGGCTGCCCCCTCCCTGGAACTGTTCAAGGCCAGGTTGGGTGGGGCTTTCAGTAACTTGGTCTAGTGGAAGGGGTCCCTGTCCATGGCAGGGGGGTTGGATCTAGATGATCTGCAAGGTCCTTTCCAACTCATACCATTCTATGATTCTATGATTCTGTGGTTCTGTGATTTCGAACACAGACTATAGCTTCTTTTGTCAAATTCCTGCTCTGCAAGATTGTGTCAGAAATTATATTTTTCTGTTTCAGTGAATGCAATTCACTTGTAGTAACCTATGTGTTTACCAGCTAGAGAAGCAGACGAATACAGAAGTCTGCCTTACCTCTTAGGCTGATTTTATAGTCAGTTGGAAGAAACAAACATCTCCAAAGAGCAGGCAATTTGACCTGAGGTACAGCAACAGGAGTTCGGTTGCCCTCTGGAGTCCTGTAAGCCAACTCACCTTTTATCAGCTGTGAAGAGAGTGAAGAGAAACTTGCTCTTCTGATCACTGGTGCTGAGATGGGTCAGCCCCACTTAGCTACAGATATTTACCTACATGTATATCTAATATTTATAGAATAGACCAATTATGAACACGTGCAAAATTCCCAATTGTGACAAGATTGTTGTAATTTCAGTTAGAGTGTGCTGAACCTAACGTTTTCTTGGTTTTGAGCCCCAGACCCCTTGCTTTATGTTTAATGTTATTTTGATGAAACTTTACCTGAGTCTTAATTATTTAAATTTATTTGATCCAGACATGTTAAAAAGAAGTATTTAATTGATATTCTATGTACACAGGATATTTTTTAGTTTTATATCACGTCAAAGAAAAATATTAGTGTTTGCTAAGTTTCACAGTTGTATTATTCTAAGTAAATATTTGCACTATATGTTGTAAATGTTCTTCAGTTTCATTAATTTTTTATAAGTTTTAAATAATATTTATTCACATATAATGGATTGACTGTGTAAGAATGAAGAGCACATCGGATATTTTTGCAGAAAATAGCTATTTCAGACAGAAGTTAAATTATTTTTGTTTCATTACACTTCACGAAGAATCAAAATATACTTTCATCATGAGCAAATTAGGTACAAATTTTGTGTTATTGACATCTGTTAAGGTTTACTAATATTTGTTTTTTCTTTTGATTTTCAGCAGTTCATAACATGGACTTTAAAAAAAAAAGGAGGACAAGAAGTTTAGACAAGGTGCATTGTCTGACAAGTTAAAAATTGTGAATGTGGCTTCTCCTTATGCAGATATGTATGTGTGTATATGTATGTTCTGTTTGGGAAAAAAAATCTCAAAACCTAATTATTTCTCGTTTCAGTCCGTTTTCGTAAATAAAGTACTTCAATGAGAAAAAAGTCTACTAGCTTAAGTACATCTTGAGGAAACAGCTGAAATCCAACACCAATAATGATGAAGGGAGTTGGGTACATACTGTTAGGTTTTCAGACTGAAAGCTAAGTAAATTATACAGGAAGATAAGGATCAGAGGAGCAAAGGCAGCAGAGGAACCTTATTAATGGGTTCAGTGGAATTGGTGTATTATGCAGCAGCTGCACCTGAAACCTTCATAAGAGAGTGATTAGAGCATTGTCATGGTATGAAACCCACCAAGATGCCTCAGAAGAACTTTGTCCCCTGATTGCCATGTAAACTAAGGGGGGTTATTGCCTAAAGGAGTCTAGGACTTATTTTGGAAGGCAGAGGCAACATAATTTTTGAGATAAGGCAGAGAGAATTTGGGGATCACATAAAGCTTATTATGGGATGCTTTAAGGGGATTGTGGAAATGTGCTTCATTTATTACAGGATGTTTTGGGGAAAGGATCAAAGGTAAGGAAAAAGAAGGATCAAGGTGCATCAGAGGAAAAAAGAGTCTGGAAAAATGAGGGGAAAAGGAATAAAACTGGATGGGTATGTGTAGGCAGGCTGCTGATCAGTATGCTTGTCTGACCTACCCTGCATCTAATAATTTCAGTTTATTCTATCTTGTTATTAAACCTCATCTCTGTGTGAGTAAGTTTAACAGATTTCTCATTTCCAGCCCTGCCTTAAAGCAGACCAGCAAAAGATCTATGTGTGATTTCAAATTAATTAATGATGTGATTTTTCTACATGGTTAACCTTCATGTACAAATATATGAATAGAGGAAATTTTTGTGAAACTTTAGATACTCTGTTCACTTCACCCTTCAGCATCAGGACCTTAGATGGAATCTCAGGTCTAAGAGACTGTGCTTAAAGAGAGACGTTTTCCATTTGAGACAGGGTAGAGGAGGCTAACAGAGATGATCAGTGGGAATCACTGGAAAAATTGGAGTTACTTAGTCTAGACAGAAAAAGGCTGAGGTGAGATATGATAAGAGTCTTCTAATGTGTGAAGCAGAGGGCAAGAGGCAGGGAATAAAGTCTTTGTTTTACTGGGGACAGAGTAAGAATTAATGGACTTGGAGTTCATTAAAGCTGACTGTGGGAGGCCTTTAAAAAGAATGACAAATTTGAAGACAGATCTGCAATAGAGTAGATTGTCTGGGGAAGTATGGACTCTCCATCACTGAAGAATTTTTAGAATGAATTAGGTGAATATGTGTCTTGGGTGGGTTAGTTATAGCTGATTCAGCCAAAAAGCCATTAACTATATTAGAAGGATTAACAGACAATTAGGCAGACATACATGGAGAGTACAATTGTATATCTCATTCCTCTAAAAACTAAAGCAAAAAGACTAAACTGAATTTCCTGTGGAGTTTGGGCATCTCCATTGCCAGACTATAAAAGAGAGAAATGTTTCAGGAATAAGATTTTTCCTTCACTTTTATATACTTTTCTTATATTCACCTATAGATACCACAAAGGTTTTTTTGTGCTTCTTCCTTGGCTCGTTAGTAACCTCACCTCTTTCATTTACAGAAAATGTGAAGTTATGGGATTCCAGTGTTCAATCTTACTGTGCTACAGGATCTTTTTATTGCTTTTTCTAAATTGAAAACTATATTAAACATGTCTTTTTTAAGTATTCTGAGTTTTTAGCAAGTGCCAGTTAAGTACAGTTAACTGTTAATACAACTGTTAAGACAACCAAAACCAAAACTACCTTTTAAACACATTTTTAAAATTTTCTATAATGATTGGCTGATGATGAATTGTGAATTAATGAGTTTTGTTTACTCACAAGTGAGTAAAAAATGAGAATTATGCATCATAAAAGGCATTGTCTTTATTTTGCTTGAGGTTTGGATGGGTTTTTTTAGGAGGGAGGGATTGGTATGGGTTTTTTATTGTTTTTATTTACCCGACATGAATTTAGAGGCCAGTTTATGATAGCATTGCAATGAATGATAGTCTGTCTCTGACTTTTAAAAGACTATTGGTACACTAAAGAGTCACTTGGTGAAATTAGATCAGATCTTGACCAATGCTTTTTACATTATTACTGTTTACTTCTGTAGCACTTTTGCCATGATAATGAAGTCTCAGTGGTATGCAACTTTTCAAAGGGATATTAATATTAGGTCTTTGTTCCATAATAAAGATCTCCTATTTGGTGTAAATTGCGGAGATTGAAGTTTAAAAAGTGTAATTAAGCAAGATTCACAGTTTAACTTGCACTAAATAAATCACCTCAGAGCACTCTGAAGGTAGAGAATATCATTCATACGCCAACTGTTATTGTCGGGGAAGATTAAAGGAAAATATATACTCAAGACAACATCCCACTGTTTAATCTTAGCTGTGCATTTTCTTAGTTTAATGGGGTGAATTTCTCTACAGAATATAAAATAGAGAAGAAACAGAGAAAGATTTAAATTTCTTTCCATGTTCTTCAGTTAGTCTATCCTTCAGTCTTTTTATTGACTTGTAGTAATGCCACTGAAAAAATTATTCTGCAGAATTTAGTACTATAGGCTGGATTAGGAAAAAGACCAAAGTTTCTGAAAAACTGTCCGCTGGTACTTCTGAGCATCTCAGACAGGCAGCCAGAGGAGAGCAATGTGCCAGAAATGCAGAGTTGAAAAGAGGGGCTTAACCCACTCGGCAATCTAGATGTAGCTGGGAGGTTTACCTCTGGGGTAAAGCTTCTAGCTGCATAGGATTGTTGCTCCGTAAGTGTCTTCTGGAAGTGGATATGTTCACTGGACCTTTCTCAGAAAATACAGTAAGAATATTTGACTGTTATCAGAATATCTTCAATAAAAATCTTTTTCACATTTAAAAGCACTTGAAATCATATTTTTTCACTAATATTTCTGTCTTTCAGTCACTACTTTGTTGGTCATTCTGAAGAAACACAGCATGAATCTGTCTCATTCCACCGTCCCATTCCACCCGCATCCCCTGCCCATGACGAAGGTAAATCTTTTGTTCTAAATATTTACGTTAAAACTCTTAGTAACAATACAATTAGGAAGTCAGTGAGCGAAAGTTGCCTGGCTACAAAGCATTTGTGGTAATATTACTCACAACCTTGGGGCTAGACCTTCAGTTTGGAAATGACGATAAAAGCCAGATGTGCATGATTTAATCCACTGTGTTGCATAATTGCTCTTTGCATGAGCAGCTTGCTTGAAAAAATGTAAATTTTGGCTTTGCAAGCATAATAGGACTCTCATCATAAGCACAGTGGATTTCTATGCACATATACTTATTCACAATGCCCAAGGACTTTCTTATTGCCAAGTATCAAATTTAGAGACCATGGGCATGCATATTTGGAAAGAGAGGTTTACCTCCCTAATAACATTTTACTGCCAAAATGCAAATACCTGGTGGCGTTAGGTACTGTGCAGCTTAAAATGCTGGAGGGAAGGGATGCCATCCAGAGGGACCTGGACAGGCTTGAGAGGTGGACTCATGTGAATCTCATGAAGTTCAACGAGGCCAAGTGCAAGGTCCTGCACATGGGTCAGGGCAATCCCAAGCACAAATACAGGTTTGGTGGAGAATATACTGAGAGCAACCCTGAGGAGAAGGATTTGAAGGTGCTGGTTGAGGAGAAGCTCAACATGACCTGGCAATGTGCACTCGCAGCCTAGAAGGCCAACAATATAATGGGCTGCACCAAAAGAAGCATGGCCAGCAGGTCAAGGGAGGTGATTCTGTCACTCTGCCTCTGCTCTGATGTGACCAAATCTAGAGCCTGCAGCACAGGAAAGACATGGACTTGTTGGAGCGGGTCCAGAGGACGGCCACAAAAATGATCCGAGGGGTGGAACACCTCATGTGTGAGGAAAGGCTGAGACAGTTGGGGTTGTTCAGCCTGAAGAAGGGAAGGCTGCAGGGACACCTTATAACAGCCTTCCAGTACCTGAAGGGGGCCTACAAGAAAGCTGGAGAGGGACTTTTTACCAGGGCATGAAGCGATAGGACAAGGGGTAATGGCTTTAAATTAAGAGGGTAGATTTAGATGAGATAGAAGAAAGAAATTCCTTACTGTGAGGGTGGTGAGGCATTGGAACAGGTTGCCCAGAGAAGCTGTGGCTGCCCCCTCCCTGGAAGTGTTCAAGGCCAGGTTGGATGGAGCTTAGAGCAACCCAGTCTAGTGCAAGGGGTCCCTGCCCATGGCAGGGGGATTGGAACTGGATGATCATAAGGTCCCTGCCAACCCAAACCATTTTGTGATTCTACGATTAATATCAGCTGAATACTGGTAGTAAGAATCCTTTTGGGATTTTAGGGGTAACATATTTTAGATTTGAAAAAACAACACGTTACTTAAAACATTCAGAATCAGGTTTTAAATATTTTCTTTATAAGAACAGCTAAACCACTACAGTAATACTAGGCGAATAAGAATATTTTATTGCTATCGGACATTTGCAAATATTTCAACTCTGTTAAATGTATTAAGGATGATGTTTATGTTTTCCATCCTTCTACTTCCGTTTCACCCAATGCTGTTTGTCATGGTTTGTTTTCAATTTGCTTTATCATTGTAAGAATCCTATAGCGACTTTCCTCTCAGCTCCAGAGAATGGTTGCGTTAATTGTGAAGCAGAGATCTGCTCAGGAAGCTATTGACTGCAAAATTCACAAGTGTCTGTGAGATGTTTTTTCAATTCTTTGAAACTCTTGTAAGTCAATTGCAGGTTATGTACCAATAATGAAACTTTGAAATACAAGATTCTCTTCGTCTAGGTGAAACAATAAAACCTAATATGTAAAATAAAAATAACACCACCACCAAAAGTGCTTGGAGGATAAGTAAGTTTCACACACTACATACGTCCTTGTTTCCTGGAGACATATCTTTTCAGCTTTCACTATGACAAATAAATAGATAAGTCTCAATCTAACTTATTTCTTTGCAAATCTCTAGGGGAATTTTTCATCTCCTGTACAGTTTTCCCACAAGAAGCACTAACATCATATTGCCATGACATATTTAGCGCTAATAAGTGTAAGCCAGCTCTTCACATACAACTTATAATTTAATAACATACAACTTGTGTTACAGTGGCAACAATTTTTTTCTTGAAACACACATATTTTAGAAACTCTGAGAAACCTTAGGGAGAGAATATCTGTCTAAACTAAATTTCTTCACTTTCCACACATGCAACCAGTAAATGGAACTACATATAAAAATATATATAGAAAAGACAAAGTTCTAAGCAGTTCTTTTTAGATGTCTAGAAAAGCAAGTTGGGTTTTAGCTGATGGAAAGGTAGAAATGGTAAGTGCATGGCTGATACAAATGTCCTGAAATCCAGATATCATACATGAAAATGTGAGTGCAGGTGCCTTTCTTCTACTGGTGGACTCTGATCTTAGTGAAATGCTATGAAGAGCTGTTCTTACCGAAGAAGAAACTACTGCTGAGTAAGCACATCATTTAGAATTTGGACAAAGATGCTTATTTTGTGTGAACTTCACCTAATATTAAGCCTCAGAGGGTAAAAATTATTACTCAGTTTTAGAAAAGATGAACTTCATCTCATTGAAATTTGTAGACCTATTTAAAGTTTTGCAGATGACTATACCTTCTTTATTATACTATGTCCGTATTACTATAAATGTCCACTCTTTTAAGCTCTTCCACATGAGAAGAAAATATGGAGATAGAAAGAATGACCTATCCACATCATTCACATAATTAAGGTACGGGAGTTAGCTGTTCACTTTATTAAAAAATGTAGGTGGATGTTTCTATCTCCTGACAACAGTGTGGTCTAAACTTGATTGTTATGAATAATAAAATGTATCTGAGTAAGGCAAGCATTAATGAATATGATATGCCCATTATTAATATTTGCCCGTGCAGTTGCGTGTTAGAAACTTCAAGTCGGCACTTGGCAGAATAAATGACAATATACACTAAGAGACATAGGCTTTACTTGGGCTGTACATAGAACATATTTATGTGCCTATCACATTGTTGTGGTTTAATCTGGCAGCCAACAACTAAGCACTAGACTTACCCCTCTTCTTCCCTCCCAGCAGGATGAGAAGGAGAAAATGGACAAAAGGCAAAACTCATAGGATGAGATAAAGACAGTTTAATAAGACAACAAAGTAAATACTAATAGTAATATTACTAATAATACTAATAAAAATAATTATAACAATAACAATAATAATGAATACAAAAAATAAACGATATAAAATACGATTTTCTCACTATCTGACAAACGAGTCGCAGTCAGTCTACCAGCAGCAAGCGTGGAACCCAGAACTTGCAGATATTGCAGGTTTATTGAAATTTCCAAAGAAAGACCAAGCTCCCAGAAGAGTTTGAACTCCTGGACAGGAGAGGATTTGAACTCATGGAAATGTGAAAAACTAAAAAGGATGCTTGCCCCTAAGCCAATTCGCCTTTATAAGCTGAGCATGACATCTATGGTATGAAATATTTCGACTGGACAGCCTGACCTAGCTCTCTGGCTATGCTCACCCCCAGCTCCTGCACACCTGCTCATTAGCTGAATATAGAAGACTGGAAAAAGCCCTTGATTTCTTCACAACAATTAAAACATCAATGTTATCAACATTATTCTCATACTGAATTCAAAACACAGCAGCTACTGAAAAGAAGATTAATTCTATCACAGCTGAAAACAGGACATTATCTACCCCTTATTCTATACCATCTACACCATGCTCAGGACCCACACTTTCCAATAAATCATCACCATTTTTCCTGTCTTTTGATATATACACACAGATATCATTCCCTTAGTCTATGGGCCTTCCTTCTAAAATGTCCATCGAGTTCATTCAGTCCATGAATTTTGGTTTTGTCTGTCATAACAGTCTTTCAGGGCAGGAGGTATTGTGCAAAGTCCACTCAGTTGGCTTCGGTGTGACACGGCAGGCAGGTGACACTGGGTGCAGCAGGATGGTGGTGTATAGTGTTGGATTGTCACATACTGCATCTGGAGCTTGCAGCTGGTGTATCTGGCATGGCTCACGTCCATAGTCTACGGGCTGAAGATGTCAACCTTGAGGAAGTGGCTGGCCACAAGCTGCTGAAGCCAGTTCTCATTCTATCACCATTGCACATTGCTTGGTTTCATCAAAGTTAATTCTTCATTAATCTGAGCGTTTCTCTAGCCAGGGAGCAGTATCTTGCCACATTGAAGTGATCCAGAGGAATCTGCCTCTGCGCTGCCAGTTGCTCTGCTTCCATTGCCACAACCATTTCCACAAAGCATTTTTCACCATCCAAAAGGCGGTATAAAGACAAAGTACTGGACACTTTCTCTGTCAGCTAGCTGGATGGTTTTCTCCTCTTCAAACTGGCTTTATTGAGCTTGTCCTTCAGCAGCTTCTGCAACTCATCATGTAGGACTCCATACAGCAGATTTCCACCTTTGATGTTTTCCAGCAGTATGACAAGACCTGTCAGTGAACAGCGTATATCACTTCTCATTTTTGGGTAGTTTATTATACAGTCGGGCCTCTTCAGCACATGTCACATCCTCCTCAGGTGACATTCCGAAATTGTTGCCTTCTGGCCAGTCCATGATCACTTCCAGAAATCCTGGGTGACTGGGGTTTCCTATTCCAGCCCACTGTGTAATCGGTGTGACCCACTTACTCCAGGTAGCATCAGTTACATGATCAGGACCCTCTCTTTGAACATCCAGCCCAGCACCAGCAGTTGGGGTGTTAAGATGAGCTGTGCTTCAGTACCAACCACTTCTGGGGCACCTTAAACTCCTTCATACGCTGCTGATACCTCTTTCTCACTTAGAGTATAACAGGATTTGGATCCTTGGTACTCCTGACCCCAAAACCTTAGAGGTCAACCTCTAGTCTCCCCTGGTGTTTTCTGCCAGAGACACCAGGTTGGGCCATTCTCCCCAGCTGCAGTGTAGAGCATGCTTTTAACATCTTGTCCTGTCTGGACTGCCCCAAGGGCTACTGCATGAACTATTTCTTGTTTAACTTGTTCAAAGGCTTGTCATTGCTCAGGGCCCCATTTCATAGAATCATGGAATCACAAAATGGTTTGGGTTGGAAGCGACCTTATAGACCATCCAGTTCCAACCCCCCTGACATTTAAAATCATTCTTCTTCTGGGTCATTTGACAAAGAGGGCTTTCAATCCTACTGTATTTTGGATATGCATCCTGCAAAAACCCACAACACTTCAGAAAGGTTGTGTTTCCTTTTTGTTAGTTGGTGGGGACATAGCTGCTATTTTGTTGATCACGTCTGTTGGGATCTGACAATGCCTTGCCATTTTGTTCCTAAAAATTGGATCTTCTGTGCAGGTCTGTTGACTTTATTTTGCTGTTTGTTTGTTGTTTTTTTTTAATGACAAAACAGGATCTCAGAAGGATTTGGATTATTTTATTCCCTTTCTCAAAAACTTCTGCTCTTGTATTGCCCCTCACAATGATGTCATCAATGCATTGCAGGTGTTTCAGAGCTTCACCCAGTTCCAGTGCAGTCTGGATCTGTCCATGGCAGATGGCAGGGTGATGTTTCCACCCCTGGAGCGGTTGATTCCAGGTGTACTGGATGCCCCTTGAGGTGAAAGCAAACTCTGGCCTGCACTCTGCCAAAAGAGGCATTGAGAAAAACACATTAGTTGTATCAGTGATGCTATACCACTTGGCTGCCTTTGACTCCAGTTTGTATTGAAGTTCTAGCATGTCTGGCACAGCAGCACTCAGTGGCAGTATGACTTCATTCAAGCCACAATAGCCTGCTATGGGTCTCCACCCTCCATTCGATTTTCTCATTGGTTATATGGGACTATTAAAGGGTGTGAGGGTCTTACCGATCACTCCTTGACTCTCCAGTTGATGAATCAGGGTATGGTGATGTGGGGAACTGAAAATTAGTTCGATTTTGCTATAGCTTTAGTTTAATTTTGTTATATAATTTTGCATCTATGTTAAAGAAAGAGTTAAACACTGTTATTGAGTTTAGTTCTGTTCTTTTGTAATCTTGCTAACAAGGACTGTTGTGGCTCAAATGTAGCTAACAAGGACTGCTTGTGAGACAGACGAAGAGAAACAAGGACTGATAACCAGAACTTTGTTTTCTGTAAGAAGCAACTCTCTAGCTGAAACTGCTTCTATGGTTTGGGACTCAGCCAACACAGACAACTCAGGAATTTTTGGGCCAAAGGTGAAAGCACACAGTGAGAAAGACTACGAGCCTTCATCCAGAAGACCTCCACAGATGACCACCAGACGACACTGCGCAAGTGCTAAAGGGGGGTGGAGTATGGTAATGAATTCTTAGAAATAAATACAGTAGTCCAGCCTACTTAGATAAGCTTTGTAATAAATAGGTGCATGCTTCGTGACTCGGTGTGCAAGTTAGGAGGAGCGATCCCCCTTGCACCCGGCGCCGCAATAAACATACTTGCTTTATAACTCTCTGAGTTGTGAAGTTTGATTCCGCACATCAATGGATGGGAATCAAAGAGTCTTGATTGGTGCAATACTTCCGCTGATGCATCACTGTGGTAGAGATTGTCACCTGTTATTCTTCGATCTTCAGGAATCCCACAACAGAAGGGCCCTCTGCAAGACCTGGTAAAGTAGACAGCTGTGTAATTTCCTCTGTCTCCACAGTGGCTATATAACCAAACACTCACCAGTACCCTTTTGGGTCCTTGAAATACCACCTCCTGAGGCAGTCTACGCCAAAGATGCACAGAGCCTTGGGGCCAGTCGCAATGGGGTGTTTTTGTCCTTCGTTCCCAGTTATGCATGTTTCAGGTTCCAATACAGTTAAGCCCTCGGGATCGACTTGTCACTCCGGAAATACAAATGGGTTCTGCCCCTTTATATGTTGATGGCATCAGAGCACATTGTGCACTGGTGTCTACGAAAGCCTGATACTCCTGGGGGTCTGATGTGCCAGACTATTGAATGCACATAGTCCTGTAAGCCTAGTTATCCCTTTTCTCCACCTGGCTGTAGGCAGGGTCCATCTAGTTGTGGCCACAGGATCAAGGGATGGGTTCATGTTGCACATTCAGGTTACCCCCTCCTCATTACTAATGTCTTGTAAGAACAAATCAGAAGTTCCTCCCCTAGGATCAGGAGTTAAATCAACCCTTCTACTTCTTCTGGAGAACTTCCCACTGCAAACTGGAGCAGCAATTTTCCTGGGAGAACCCTCATTTTTTATTGTTTTTCCTTGCAAATTATGTACTCATGCCTTTAGCTCCACAGTAGGTTTTCCATTCCACCTCCGCATGTCCTTTCCATGGTCACACAGGTGAAACCACAGGGTGCCTCATGGTGTGTACCGTCTCTCTTGAACAGGGGCATGTTTCTTCTAATAGCTCAGACACTAGTCTGTACAGATGGGGAGTAAGAGCTATCCAATTTTTCTAACAGTTTTTCAAACAGGTTTTCAGATTTTTCAGACAGCCTCTCCACAACTGAGATGTAGACCTCTAGGGAAAAAGAGATACTGTCTTCGTATTGCTGGAGGCAGCCAGCCACTTCATTCACCATTGGTGCCTCTTCTGCTCTCCATCCCATTGTTGCCAATGAGTTGGCATGCAATGATGGTGCACTCTGTACAAATTTCCACCATGTGGGTCATATGCATTGGACTTCTTTTGGATCTGCGGGTCACTGCAGGTCATCCAGGTCATAATAAATCAGCTCTTACACAGCTAATTCCCTCAAATACTGAATACCTCTCTCCATGGTGGTCTACTTGCCTGGGTGGCATGCAACATCTTCCTTGAAGGGATACCTGTTCTTCATGGCTGACAGAAGTCGCCTCCAAAGGCTGAGGACTTATGTCCCTCTTCCTCACAGGGAATCTATAATTAGCACAGTTTTCACTGCAAAATTTTCTTCCAAGAGGCTTGTATCTCAGCACCAGTTTTCTCAGTTTCTACTTTGCAAAAAGGAGGAAATACTGATGAATTTACCTTTAAACTCTACTTTTCTGATTGATAACTTCCCTACAACCGTAAAATTGTGTATGAAGTACAGAACAGTCAACATTCTTCAGTGAAACTGCTATATTTCAAATCATGACCCAATATTCTATAAGAAATAGTGCAAAAATGATGTATTTTACTTTCCAGGTGAATATGAAACCATCCCTGAATAACTGATCACTTGTGAGGCAGAAAACAAAAAGGTAAAATCCACCCTTCTGTGATTACCCATATGTAACTAACAACATCACTTCATATCAGCGTACCTGCAGATAGCTTCATAAGCAGAGATTACATTCCAATTACATTGAAAATTCATGAGTTAAAAGAGAGTCCTTCCATTTATCCAAAGCTACTGTAGCTCTTCAAAGCTGTCTGCCATTCAGCGTGTGCCATTCAGCGTGACCTGGATAGGCTGGAAAGCTGGGCAGAGAGGAACCTGATGAGGTTCAACAAGGGCAAGTGCAGGGTCCTGCACCTGGGGAGGAACAACCTCATGCACCAGTACAGGCTTGGGGTG
>Ga0065711_1003129_pt1 | contig 29579 bp, 21 predicted proteins | sample Hoacrofraction12_FD_59098 | JGI IMG/M metagenome (GOLD analysis project Ga0065711, IMG submission 59098) | Hoatzin crop microbial communities from Cojedes, Venezuela - Epithelial fraction 12 v2 (version 2) | ecosystem: Host-associated > Birds > Digestive system > Esophagus > Crop | place... | reverse complement strand
CCCCCCGCGCCTCAGCCTGCCCGGGCCCCGTTGTGTTGTGCCTTTCCTGTTATTTCCACCTCCCCCCGCGTCCCCTTAGCCCCGTCCCTGCCTTTTTGGCCGTCTGTTTCATAGTCGAGGAGAAAGTGTGTGAAGAGGCCTCGGAACTGCAGTGGTTTGAAGGTGTAAATGCTTCAGGTCCAGTTAAAAGGGAGGCAGAAAGCTGTGTGTGATGAGAGAGGGCTGAACATGGGATTGGGGCAGGTTTCTGAAGGGAGTTTGGGGTGGTTTTTGCTTTTGATCTGCACGCTGCAGTGGTCTTCCCATCCCAATCACGGGTTGCTCGACTCTAAAATGCTGCGTGGCTGTCTGACTGGCCTTCCAGATAGAGTTTGTTCACACTAATTAAGTGATCAGTAGAGGCAGAAGATGATGTTGATGCTGATAGCTCTCTGTTTCAGTTTACAGAATCACAGAATGTTCGGGGTTGGAAGAGATCTCTGTGGGTCATCTAGTCCAACCCCCCTGCCATAGCAGGGTCACCTACAGCAGGCTGCAGAGGACCTTGATGGTCCTAATGGAGTTCTGGTTGTGCTCTGAAAGTGTTGTGTTGTCCTGTGCCTATATTTTAGAAAAATTGTTAATTTAGGGTGGTTGATGGGAAGTGGTGCAGATCATGGTGAAGATCTGTGGCTCCAGAGTGCTGATGTCGGTTGTGTTTTAAATGAAAAGCTGTGCGGTGGTTACATGGTAGAGGAACTGTGCGTTTGGGGTGGTGCTTTTTTAAGGGCTTCTGTGTTGTTCATGAAGTGCTGTGTGAATCTTTGGAACAAGGTTGTTAATTTTGCTCATGTTGTCAACAATGGCCAATATTTTGCCAATAGAAGCATTGGAAGAAGTTAATAAAGTGGTATATGATTGGGACCAGCATTACTTGGTTCTAACAGCAGTTTAGGGAGAGTGCCAAACTGCAGGAGTTCCCCTTCAGCCTTTGTGATACACTGAATGCCAGGGGGACATTCATGACTTACTTGTAGGGTATTTTCCAGAATATGTAATTGTCTAATGTGTAACCACATGAATATTGTTCTGCTTCAGGAAAGGTAAACTTTTCTGTGAAGCAATAAATTAGGAGGTTTATGCTGGTTACATTATTGTTTAGAGGAATTTGTGACCAACAGTCAAGTGCTGGAAGAATTTCTCCTAGGGGAATACTTTTCCTGTACAGAGAACTTTCAGGCTGCCCTCAAGCAAATGTTCTCAGAAGCAAACACTATAGCTTCTAGTTGCTATCAGGGTGTCTCTTAACTGCCTGGATCAATTACTAAATCACATTTGCTGATTTTTACAGTCAAAGTGGGTTATGGTTTTAGTTTCGTAGGTATTTGGTGTGAGTTCCAATACTGACCTACCAAGCACTGTGTGAAGTGCGTTAATGCCTCTGTCCACCTCCTGTATAAACATGAGCGTTCTTGTTAGAGCGCAGTTTCTCCCTTTCTACTTCATCTGTTGCTTTTACAGCATTTATGTGAACATCAGGCTCCAACAACTGTACCCTTTCACAAGGAAGTCTCCCTTCTAGTGTTCTTGCCATTGGCTCCTTGCTTGTAGGTGTGCCTTGACACTGTGCCAAGCCAAAGGCCATAGATTTGTGTGAGTGTTTGATATTAGGTTTCCTCAAACAAACTGTTATTTCTTAAGTTAGAATAGCCTCATTCTTGTATCTTTGTAATTAGCATGCTAAGGTGAAGCTTTCTTTCGTTGTCAGAACAGCAAGTCACAGTTTGAGTGGTTTCCTGTTCTGAAAATAACTTCTTTTTAACTTTATAAAAGCATACAAAATGATTTATTTCTTCTGAGTTAGAGAAATTATTTGTTTGAATCTTGCTGTTAGATTAACCTTGTCAAAGGAGACTCTCTTCCTTAGTAGCAGTTGTTATCAGCTTCATTAGTTTGAGATATATTTAAAACAAAAACTACAAAAAAATGAAGTTATAGAAGACTGATGGAAACAATTTTCAGAGGTTTCCAGAAGTAGCTGGTAGTTGGAATGTTTCTCTTGACCAAAAATAAGATTTTTGTTGTCTTAACAGTCGAATGCTATAATATTGAAGCCTTATCCAGCAGTGTGCCCTGGCTGCCAAGAAGGCCAATGGGATCCTGGGATGCATTAGGAGAAGTGTGGCCAGCAGGTCGAGGGAGGTTCTCCTTCCCATCTACTCTGCCCTAGTGAGGCCCCATCTGCAGTACTCTGTCCAGTGCTGGGCTCTCCACTTCAAGAAAGATGAGGAGCTACTGGAGAGAGTCCAGCGGAGGGCTACGAGGATGGTAAGGGGACTGCAGCATCTTTCCTACAAGGAAAGGCTGAGGGAGCTGGGCTTGTTCAGCCTGGAGAAGAGAAGGCTGAGAGGGGACCTTAGAAATGCCTCTAAATATCTGCAGGGTGGGTGTCAGGAGGACAGGGCCAAACTCTTTTCAGCAGTGCCCAGAGACAGGAAAAGGGGCAACGGGCACAAACTGAAGCAGAGGAAGCTCCAGCTGAACATGAGGAAGAACTTCTTCCCTCTGAGGGTGACGGAGCCCTGGCCCAGGCTGCCCAGGGAGGTCGTGGAGTCTCCTTCTCTGGAGATATTCAAGATCCGCCTGGACGCAGTGCTGTGCAGCCTGCTCTGGGTGACCCTGCTTCGGCAGGGGGTTGGACCAGATGACCCACAGAGGTCCCTTCCAACCTCTGCCATTCTGTGATTCTGTTATGTTTTGCATAATGCAATGGCAAACTGTCTGAGACAGTGAGAAGGTTGGTCTGAATGAGGCCTTTGTCAGGCATGCAGTTAAGTTTGGTAGTAGTGAATAGCCAAAGGTACTGGTTTAGAGGAATTATCCAATGCTATGTAGCAGCTGTGGTGGTAGTTTCTGATTAAAGGTAGTTATTTTTGCAATTAACTGGCTTCCAAAAGGGAAGTGAGACCTCTCCTATTTTATGATACTGTCAAGATTGCAGTTTCATGTTAGATTATAATTTGGAAGAAGTTATTTTTCCGTAGTTGTTTGTAAATACTTGTGGCCTTTTTAAAGTTGGTAAGTCTCAGGCCTCAATTGCTCAAGTTGAAAATACCTTTCACAGTAATTCATTTAGTCTTACAGACATAAGTCTTGCTATTAGTCTCACACAAATAGGAAAATTCCTTCCATGTAAGGGTAAGCTCTCTCTGATGAAACTTTAACTGTAGTGATAGTGTGATTCCAATTAGATTTTGGGTAAAAAGTTAAAGAACATTTTTTTTCTGCCCATTCTGGGCTGCAGGATCTTGAATACCACTTTCCTGTAATTTTATTCAAATCTTGCAGGATTGATTGTTATCCTAAAGGAGTGGAAGAGGTGGGGAAGATTTTTATGGAAATAAGCTGAGAACTTACTGTATTTTTGGTTTGACTGTAAACCGTTGGTGATGAGTTCCCAGATCATCGCTTCTAAAAGGGGCAGGCTTAACCATTAAATGCATCCTATGTAAATTAAAGTGTATGCTAACAACTCAGATGCTTAAGTATTCACTTGTATGGGTTCACACCTTTGCTGCAAACTTACAATTGAGTATTTCTGAAGTCAGCAGCTGAGTGACTATAAATAAAAGCCAGATTCTTACAATTTGTTAGACCTCCTGTGAGAGGTGAGACAATTATTTGTAAGGCAGTATCTTTAAGCTGTGAGTATGTGGAGCAGCAGGTGCTCTTGAAGGGCGTGCTGTTGCTTGGTGGCAACTGGTGACAGTATGTGGGGGATCGTGTAAAGCTGAAGGATTTGTGAACTAAATGTGTAAACTCTAAGCACTCAAAGCTGAGGTAAAACCAGGGAAGAAAGTGTCTGTGTTGTGTATTAATTATCTTTTGTTGGTGGGAGAATATTAGTACACTGGCAGAGTAAATAAACTTAAGTGGAACTGAATAGCTTTTGCAAGTACTCTGAATTAAGCAGCTGTCTCTGGTCATGTTTACAAGGTGCAAAACACCCTGTGGCTGGATGAGACTGTATTCCCCTCTACCTAATCAGCCAGACAAATGCTTATCTGTCCAGATGTGGTTAAAAATATATGAGATGCTATGTAAAGAGCTAGTATTGATCTTATATTCTGACTGGGAAATTATATTGAAAGCAGTGTTAAAGGAACCAGATGGGCTCTCATTTTGAGCACATTAAGTGACCTAGAACCCAAAGACAGCACAGCTATAATACTCTGTTGAACGAGGCGTCTGCTGTGAGCCATGTGTCACTAACCTTTTTTCCCATCTTGTGAGCGTTAAGGGTTATTTGCCAGGTTAACTTGATTCTATTAGAGCGATTATTTTATTTACAGCTAGATGACAGGTTAGCTGTGTCAGGATTAGTGTCCTGCTAGTACAGTGAGTGAGATTTATCTGTCAGGAATGTTTTATGCAGAGATGTCTAAATCAGTACTGGGGGTAAAGAAAGAGACAGAACTTACTGTACTTCTACAGTTCTTAGCTCAGTTTTCCAGTGCCTTGTCCAGAACAGTTTGTTTGCCTTTGGCAGCTGGCTTCTCTGCTTAGAGTATTCTGCAATCTGATTATTTTTTCCTAGAAGAAGCAGGAGGAAGAAACAATTTTTTTATTTTTAGTGACATCTTGTGAAAGTGCTTTAAATCACATTTTAAACTCGCTTTTTAATTTTTGTTGCTATCTTTCTGCCTTTCTGCCAATTAATTAATGATCCAGTAGGATTGAGGGTCCAGTTGCATACCTATTTCACAGAATCACAGCATGGTGGAGGTTGGAAGGCACCTCTGGGGATGGTCTAGTCCACCCCCACCCCGTAAGGAGGGTCACCCAGAACAGGCTGCACAGGACTGTGTCCAGGCAGGTTTTGAATATCTCCAGAGGAGACTTCCCAGCCCCTCTGGGCAGCCTGTTCAAGTGCTCCGTCACCCTCAGAGTGAAGAAGTTCTTCCTCATGTTCAGCTGGAACTTCCTCTGCTTTAATTTGTGCCTGTTGCCCCTTGTCCTGTCGCTGGGCACCACTGAAAAGAGCCTGGCCCCATGCTCTTGACACCTGCCTTTAAGAAAAGTGTTTAGGAGATCTGCTCTCAGCCTTCTCCAGGCTGAACAAGCCCAGCTCCCTCAGCCTTTCCTCGTAGGAAAGATGCTGCAGTCCCCTTACCATCCTCGTAGCCCTCCGCTGGACTCTCTCCAGTAGCTCCTCATCTTTCTTGAAGTGGGGAGCCCAGCACTGGACACAGTACTGCAGATGGGGCCTCACTAGGGCAGAGTAGATGGGGAAGGAGAACCTCCCTCGACCTGCTGGCCACACTCTTCTCAATACACCCCAGGAGAGCATTGGCCTTCTTGGCAGCCAGGGCACACTGCTGTATTGATTTATGATTGCAAAGTAACAGGGATATGACCTTTCCTCGTCTGAGGTGGCAGCGGTGTGTAATGTTTACTACTTTTCATGTGAGGTCTTTCATGAACTCCTTATTAAAAAGAAAAAAGCTCACTGTGCTTGAACCGTTATCAGCTGAGCAAAGCATGGAAAGGGATCAATTTCTACAGTTTCCTTGCAGACTGAGAGGAAGTAAATTATTCTGCAACTAGGACTGGTAGCAGAGAAGGCAACTGGAATTTTTCTGTTAGAGAAACTAACCTAAGTAATTCTGTTTGAACATGCATACCCAGTTTTGTGTATTTATCCTATTTACAATACACAAGCCCTTGCTAAAAATCATTTGGAGAGATGGGACTCTCTGAAATTTTCTCATCTACACTGTACACATAGTTTTGCAGTGTGTTAGGTGTTAGACTGTCCAAACGTTGACACTGCCTAACATAGAAGATGTGATGAGATGACAATGCACTGTGATTAAATGCTTGGCCAAAACCCAGCTCTCGGTTAGGTAAGATCGCTATGGTCAACTAATTCCTCTGCAGTGTGTTGCAATGACAGTAGCTAGCGTTCAAACAATAGTTGTCTTGATTTGTCTGCAGTCTCTTTTTTGATTTGATAGCAATATTTTATTTAGTCAGTGATGAGAGATGCCAGACATTTAATTTCTTCCAGACTTTTTTCTTGCATATTGCTCAGTAGAATAGCCAGGTAATTAGCAAAGACACATTTATGTAAAGTTCTTGCTGTTCAGGCTAGTGGAAGAGTTGGTTGATTCCAGTGAAATAATTGGTTATATGTGAAGGTATAAAGAAATTTGCTCTTGGTATGATCAGATAGATGTTTTGCATGAGTATGTAAGTAAGTGTCGATCTCTGTCACCCTGCTTCCTCTTTGACTGCTGCTGCAGAAGACCCTGTGTGTGATTTTAAACTTTCTTTTCTTACAGGATGATGTGAGGCAGAAAGTGCACCTGAATACCTTTGGCTTCTTCAAGGATGGTTTCATGGTAGTCAATGTCAGCAACCTTTCATTGAAGCCACCTGTGGGCTCCGATGACAAGAGTAGCTTATCAGTAAGTTATTTTGAGTCCAATGACTGCATTAAGCTTCCTGTGAAATTGCCCTTGCACTGCCTTAACCTGTTTGAGGTGTCAGATCCCAACTGGAGGTGCTGTTGGCTTTGTTCCCCACTGCGAGCTGTTTATGAGGATGTGTATGTTGTGAGAGTTATCCTTGAGCACTGCCCATTCTGCTTTAGGATAAACTTTAACTGATCGGCTCCTCTTCTGAACTCGATGCACACATCTGTAACCTGTGCTGACCATAGGTTTCCTAAGCAGTCCTCTGATGTAAGATTTGTCACATTGTTGTCCTGTTGCGTTGCAATGCATCTTGTAATTGTTGCATCAGTAGGTTTCCAGAACAGTGACTGTCTGCAGATCTTTAGAGGACTTTAACATTACATGTTATATACCCATTATATTAGTGATTTTAATAGACAGACTGAAATAATAGGGTAGAAAACAGACCCGTGTTCTTACTCTTCTGTGCAGTTTGACCTCTTTATTATTAAAAGTATTAAATGTTTTCCTCAAGCAAAAGCAAATGGAAAAATACTGAAATAAAAGATTCAGGAACAGAAAGTATTCTACATTAGTTTGGGTTTGAATCAGCATATATTTTATTCTTGGTGGATATGAATGAAGCAGCAAGTTCATTTATATTTCATTTTTTTTCTATCTAACTAATGAGAAAAAGTACCTGGATTCTGCCTTAAACGTATATTAATTTATTTAGAGAGCAGTATCTTTGACTCTTTCAGTGGTGGTTTGGCTTCTGATACTAGGAGAACCTGAGCTGGTTTAATTTGACAGATTCTTCTCAATTGTCTCATAGGTGGGATTCAGCCTGGATCGAACACGGAATGATGGGTTCTCCACTTACCTGGTAAGAGATGTGAACTGACTTTTCTAAAAGGCTGAGGACATCTCATAGTCTACCTTACTCCAGGAATGGTTGGAAGAAATAATAAAAAAAGGGGCCTTTACATGTGGGTGGTTTTTTAAGGATAATTCAATTTTACAAATTGCTGGACTAAGAATGGTAACCCCTGGCTGGGGGAGGAACATGTCCTGTTTCTTATAAACAGGAGGGCACTTCAAATATGTTTTGCTTGTATTACCAGGATGAAGAAGTGGATTACTGTATCTTGAAAAGGAAACCAGAGCAAGATGTCTCTGTCGTAATCTTACTTCTGGACTTCAAAACCGAAGTGTGAGTAAATAGTGTACACTACTTCTTAAAGTTATTTCTCTAGTTGAAGCTAAGGTAACTTTTGTGAAATTTCTTTGAGCTTGGAAAGCTGCTGTGCACATAGTTTATTTTTTATTGAGTTACATGAGAGTTGAAGGGAGATGAGAATGAAAAAAGTGCAGTATAAAATGGTCCAAGAATTCTTGCTGTGTCTTGGAGGGATAAGGGGACATAGGGCAAAAGAATCATACCTAAATTGTGCTGAAGGCATGAACTTGAAGTCTTGGGTCACTTTTGCAGCTCTTGCACTGAATATGCCATTTTATTGTTTGACTTGAATTATCTATTTGATGAAGGTGTCTTCAAGGCTGCTTTGCTTTCTTTTGCAAGAACAACTGTAACTCTTTGTGTGGAAACATGACTTCTAGTGAGACTCTGGTTACCAAAACTGAATAAACTTATTTTTCTTCAGCTGCTCTTGTATTTGATGTAAATGCATAGTGTGACGTCAGTTCAATGCCAGGCTGCTGCAAGTCATGATCTGGTGCTTGCCTGTTCTCCATGGTAAAAAAAAAAAAAAGGTGATTTTGCTTTGTTGGGTATACATAGGCTGTGACACATAGCCTGTTTATGAATGTTGATGTGTTTTCATTTTGTATAAAACCTCTTTGTTTAGTGTGAAAGTACGGTTCTCTGCAGAAGCTTCTTCATTACCTAAAATTTCATTTATGTCTGAGGGAAATGTTACTGCTTTAAGTACCAAGCCGCTAAAAACTTCCGAGCAGAGCAGCGATTCTGATAAAAGTCCTGTAAAGTCCAATGAAAATACAGACAGTAAAGGTAAGCCTGCTAAACCTGACCTATGAGTGCTCTCACTGCTAGTTCCTTGCTGATGTGCATCCAGCAGTGTCTTGTGGTCACATTCTGGGGTCCCCTTGGGCTAGAACTTGATGCACAGTTTTTTGTAAACCTGTGTGTAGAGCTACCTTTTGGGCTGGTGTCTCTCCTGCTCAGTGATTTGTTTTAACCAGTTCCGTCAGTGAGAGACCTAACGTGACTGTTGGAGACCTATAGGACCTGTGAGGAGGGGTTGAGGTACCTGGTTGTCTTTTGTCTGGCAAAAAGAAAGCTGAGGGGAAGCTTAGTAGCCACAATAGTGGGCTGAAGGAAGGTTGGAAAGACAATGATGCCAGGCTATTTTTAGTAGTGGCACATAATGCAACCTGTGGCTGTTCACCCTTATTAAGTCTTGGGTGTCTGAGATTGGATATTAGGAGGGAAAATAAGACTTTCCTAGGTAGGTATTCCAGCGTTGTAGCAGATAATATTTGGAAGTTGTAGAACCTCCATACTTTGTGATTTTAAACACTAAACAAAACCAGGGCCAATGTGATATAGTACTGATACTAGGCATGTTTTGGGTCAGAAGTTGGATTAAATACATCCACAGGTCCTTCCCAGCCAATGTTTGTGTGAGTTTGTGTTTATCTGAAGAGTTGAAGTCTAGTCTGTCACTTAGAAACTATGGGGATGGAGAAGTAACTATACCAGTTCCATTTGTTGGAGGCACAAATCTTTGTCTGGCTTCCAGACCAGCAGACGAAACAATTTTATAATCTCATCTCTGATGGGATTAGCTCTAAACAGTTCATGTTATCCCTTCTTGGAAGTGTTTAGACTTCAGACTGCTGAGCAGCCTGATCTGAAGTGGTGTGAGTCGGTCCTGGCCTGTCATGTTCACAGGCTTTGATATCATTGGAAATTTTGCAGAGCTGTTTTAACAAGTCAAGACCTAAGGCTGGATCGCACTGAAGAGAATTGATCTGACAGCTCTAGTTTTGCTTTTTCTTGCATTAAAAAGTGTAGCATGCACGTTGATAGTGCACTGAGGTGTTGGAACCAAAAGCAAAGCTTAAGTCATGGAACTTTTGCTGCTTGGTAGAATGGGATGACCTCATGTTTGAAAAGCCTCTTGGAGGAGTGGAGTGAAACTGTGAACTTGTCATGCTGCTCTATTGAAGTCTCCTGTCAATTCAGTTTCTCACGTTCAGAACAGATATTGACTTGTCAGGTCACCTATGCTTTTGGTTTTTGTTTGCTTGTGTTTTTACTGGGACCTTGCTTAGTAGAGACCTGAGAACTTTTTCCTTCCCCAGGGCTAATTAGGACTTCCATATGTTTGTCAGGCCTCATATTAATGTCCAGATTAAGATTAGTCATATCAACAGTACTCAGTCATAATATTATAAGTCATAGCTGTAGACTGTGTGAAACAAGGCTGTAGCCTGCAGCTGGTAAGGATGATCTGCCTCCTGCCTCCCTGTGAGTGGAGGGGTTGGAGAGATTTCTTGGCTAGGCTTTTGTAGAAGGTGTAATAGAAGAGAAGCCTATCCTAGCATTTGAGAATGCATTCAGAAAGAATGCTAGTTGTGGGAAGAGTCCTGCAAGAGTAAGGAGAGACTGGGAAAGAATCTTGATTATTATCTAGGAAACTGCCACGGAGACAAGTATGGGAAGATTTGAGTAAGGTATATGCAGTATGTAAAAGGTGGTAGTCTGTGAGGATGTCTAAATGAAAACACTCTAAATGTACCATTAATACTTTTATGCCTAGGTAACAAGTCCAAAGGAAGTACGACATCCTCCCAGGTACGAAACTATCTGCTGTTCTCTTTCAGAAAGAACCTGGGGGAATATTCTAGTATAAGCATTGACAGAAAGTGGAGAATATTATTGTTCTCAGCCTGCACTGTAAATACACAGAATGCAGTTTTGATTGTGTGGATGATGTAGACAAATGTGGTAGTTACCCACTTAAAAGCTCCAAAAGTCTTTTTTCCTTTTTCCAGAGCATAGTTGAACAAGAGCATCCTGTTCACAATGACAGAGGAACTTTTTCATTTCAGGTAGGGTGTCTGTCAGTGTCTAATCTTAATGTGTGCAGACACTTCTTTCATTGTACTACTTTGTGGAAAGTAAAAGTCTGGTATAGGTGCCTCTCTGACTCTTGTTAAAGTGCTGGAAATCTTTCTTCATAATGTGTGGGAGCTGTTTTAAACCCTTTGGTGTGATATGGTTCTTCTAAATGTCTTAGTCTGTGAGCCTCACCATGTTAAAGTTTGATGTGATGCAGCTAGCGCATACAGATTTCTAACAACAAATAGCTGTGGCCTGACTGATGACTCCCTTAAGGGAAAGATATTCTGTATGAACCCAGATTAACGCTTTGTTTGAGCATATGTGTTTGTTTGTGATTGTTGGTTATGATAAAACACACACATTTTAAATACTGTGATGTGGCACAAACCTCATTTCCATAGCTATCACAGTTTGTATAGTTCGAGGAGGAACAGAATAGCTGTTTATGCTTTAGGGCAAGTGTCAGTAAAAATCCTATGCTTCGCCATGTTAAATATATGACACTTCTTGTTATCTTTTCTCTGTGGTGAACTAAGTTAAACATTGATACCTGAAGGTCTTCAATAAAGGTCTTGGATTACCAGAGTGCATAATCATAGATAGGTGCAATGATTTTGCATCTGGAATTCTGCTGAAACTTGCAGGTATACTGGTGTCCTCAAACAGTATATCTGCTGACAGGAACCAGCTGACCCAAAGTGACTGGCTGTTTTCATGCTTCAGTAGAGATGGGTTCTTACCAGGGCAACCCTGGTGTGAATGAGAGGAATGCTGACTTTCCTATTCCTTATTTTCAGTTTTTTTTTAACATCAGCTCTGATAACCAAGAAGGTCTCTACAGCCTATATTTCCATAAATGTGTTGGCAAAGATGGGCCGGCTAACGATCAGCAGCTATTTAGTCTTGATGTGAGTATAGCTTCTAAAGTATAATTAACTCATTCACTTAGACTGAAATACACAGCTTCCAATTCTAGCTTGTATACCAAGCACACGTCATGCAAGAGTGTATATATGGGGTGGGAAGTGATTCATAGTTGTGCATTTAATCTCTGTGGTGGCATTTCTGAAGGAAGCAACTGCAGTAAGAAGAATTAAAATACTGGTTTTGGTGAAATGTCTGGAAAACTGAAGACTGCGTGTGGGCTGGGTTCAGTCTACACAGTTGTGACTGGATCCTGTAATGAGATGGGAGCCGAAACAGCTGTTCGTGTTTTGCTGTGCCCAGAGATCACTGTTTTTTTCTTTACACAATTGCACATATTAAGGCTGTTGCTGCAGTCTAAATTGTTGATATTTGTGAATTCAGTGTATTTGCTTTTTCTGGCATAAGTAAAGATGCATTTTTACAGTGTTAGATGCACATCTTAAAGGCAGTATATTAGAGAAAATGTCTTACTTCTTTTAACATCCGAGGGTTCAGTCCTATGCTCTTTTGAGCCAGAGCGCATTGTCATAGCTCAGGCTTTCCTTTTTTTCTTTTGCCTGTGCTCATGCTGGCATTCATGCTGGTGTATAGTGAGCTATTCTATAATGAATGCTCTTATTGACTGAGGTAACTCTCAGCCAGATCAGAGCCCTGAACTGCTTTTTATATGTTGTGCTGATGCTGCTGCAAGGGAACATGTAGGTGATAAAACTTAGCAGCCCTAACCTAACTCAGACCAGACTACTTTCAATCTGCTTCTGAAGTTGTGTGTTTAGAAGACCAGGTTTTCAAATTCCTGTTGCTTTGACTCACTGAAGAAATTGGAAAGAGAAGAAAACCTGGATAACTACCCTGCTTGTTGTATTTAGCGATGCAGGACATTCTCAGTATTACAAACTAGTCTTGATGCATTATTTTAATGAAGTCCTAGCACACGTAACGGAGCCATTTAGGGGCATAAATAGGATATTAAATAAAGCTTCTGTTTTCTCAGTCACAGGGTAACTAGCTTGCAGCAGAGTGGTTCCTTTCTCTTGCCAGGTGAAGAAATCCACCATAGTAAACCTAAGAGTGAGTTTTTCAGCTATGTATGACTCTCCATACCTAAAATCAGGACTGTTCTAAAAAACCTGCTTGTTCATGCAAGGTTGTAGATACTGTTTCTGAATCAAAGGTGGGAAAACTCTGTGAAGTTTGGTATAGAAAACAACTGTTTGTTGTGAAAATTGCATGTATGGATTATGTTGCATAACTGAAGCACAGGAAGGAACCTCTGTCTTTTTTTGCTTTTCAAGAAAATTATTATTGTGGGTGTAATTTTGCAAAATTTTTTGAGATTCTTGAGGGTGAAGAGTTGCTTTTGTTTTTTGCTTTAAGAGTCTCATAACAGTCATCACATCAGAAAAGCTAATTTTAAATGAGCAAACTTGATTGTGAACTGCAGTTGTTAACTCAGTGCTTTAACAAAATGTTTATTCAATGGTACATGTAACATATCTTTAATATTCAGATAGAAATTACGGAAAAGAATCCTGAAAGCTACCTCTCAGCGGGTGAGATCCCACTGCCAAAGCTTTACATTTCCATGGCTATGTTCTTCTTCCTGTCTGGGACTGTATGGATCCACATACTTCGTAAACGGAGGTAAGCGGAATAGTTCGGTGTCAGTGACAAGTATGGGCCTACCTTGTTTGATTTTTATTTTTGTATTCCTCGTGTTATGCCCAGTTCACAGTCAGATTTAGTAACTTAAAACTCCAAATCTGGCTCAGTATTGTATGCCTAATGCATATAGTTTATAGTTGAAAACGGGTATTTCTGTCAGTATCATTGCATAGACTATTGTTCTGAAGTTATCAAGTCTTACATTAAGAAATTCTTCAAGTAGTGCATGTGTTAAAGTATATCATGGCAACAAATAAGCATGCTGTTTGACAATAACTTTAAATAACAGGAAAAACTTGATCAAGTTTATTTCATATGGAGAATGGCAGTTTATGGCAGTGGAGAGGCATGAACATTTTTATTATAGTCATAAGTGGTAGGAATTCCTAATTGAAAATCATGCTTCTTAATAGTTATTAAACCATAGCAACAGAAGGCAGGAGTACCTGTGATTCCATTTTGGCTTCACCTCTGAAGTTGTCTGAAGTTCACTTGAGGATCATATTATTTGGTAGTCTGGAGTTCACTTGGTGGTGTGGTGTAATGACTTGGGGGCAGAGGGCAGAGTGAATTATGTTTGGTAAATTTTCTAACAGTTATGATCTCTATGTGCAAGATATTCCTATGAGTTACTGTTTTTAATCAAAGTATTAAAAATCAGAGTTATAGAATGTGTTGTTGAAATGTTATTCAGGATGTTGCAAAAACTTGGACTGCATTATTAAAGGGAATCCTTTTACACTAATAGTCAGCTCAGCCTGGGAGTCACTGTTTAACACTTATAAAGTACCACCCTTGGGAACTGAAATTTTTACTGCTGGCTTTTAATTTATGCTCTTGCTTCTTTTTTTCTTCCCAGAAATGATGTCTTTAAGATTCACTGGCTAATGGCAGCCCTCCCTTTCACAAAATCTCTGTCCTTAGTCTTCCATGCGGTACGTATTAACATCTCTACATTAAGTTTCTCGGCTAGGACGTAGAAATGTGGAATCCAGAGCATGCTGTTAGAGACATCTGCTTTGGCAGGGGGAGAATGAGAGGGAGAGAGAAACGTCTTTCATATTGAAGCCTTGGAACTGAACTGCAGCTGTTTGTTGGAAGCACTTCAGTTTTCATCAGTATATTCTCACTGTAAATACAATTGAGATCGTGGCCTGAAGTGGTGAAGCAGCATGCATATATGAAAGTTGAATGAGTTCCATGAATTCTGGTATTTTGGCCATCTGAGACTGGCCTGAAAGCTTCAGCTACGGTGCTGCTTCAGCTATGTGGCTTGCAATGAATGTTAATAGATGGAAACCTGGATGAATGCTTGTGAAATTCAAGGGCACTACTTTAGATGAAGTATTATGATGTACTGTAACAGACCTAACATTATGAACTTTAACACTTTCAATACATAAAGTGTCTGTTGAATTGTATTGACTTTGCCTTTCCACTGGGAAGATCTCTTAAACAAAGGTAGTGGCAATCATTTAATCTTTCAATGTTTGTGCCAGCCATGATCTTCACCTTCATGGTCATGACAGGATAACTGCTACAAGCATTTTTGGAGTCTAATGCATTGAATCTGGTTTCCAATGAAAGTGAAACTAGAAAGCTGCTAGTCACTTAATGCAACTGAACTTGAACAGTGAATGAATAAATAGGTTACAAATGCAATTGTTTAACTATAGTTAAGTGTGGGAGGCTGTGTGGGAAGGGTGTAGATTATATGAGATATAATCACTAACGCTTAGGAAATACAGCAAATGGAAATGACCTCATTGCTACGAAACAAAACAAGAACGTGGGGCAGAAGAATTCTCTAAGGTGTAATAGAGCTGAGTTTGTACATGCTAATTGGAAAATGAAACTTGAAGTGGCTATCAAGCAGACCTATTTTATAGACATAGGTGGGGTGCTGATGAGTGGCTTGTAATGTACTGTATTTTCTGCTTCCAGATCGACTATCACTACATTTCTTCTCAGGGATTTCCTATTGAAGGCTGGGCTGTTGTTTATTACATCACTCACCTGTGAGTATGTCAGAAGATTGATGTGATGGACTCAAACAATGAAACTGAATTAGCTGTGGGGCTGCCCCTCTCCCTCCCTCCTGAGCAAACTGGAAAATTGCTGATGCTTTGGTACTGTGGTCTGAATGACAAGACAACAATCAGCCCTGTGTGAAGGAGAAAGCTCTACTTATAGAGGGCAGCTGCAGAGAATTGGTATTTATCTGAGTGGAGGAGTAAAAAGAGAAGAAATGCTGTGCTTTTCTTTGTACTAATATTCAAGTGTCTAATTTGCTCTTTGTGTGAATGGTAAGAGGGTGCAGCTGCCCGTGTTTTCTCCTGTTCACGATGGGTGAATGGATGACTCCCCCAGGAAAAGATTGCATATATCGACAATTGTGAATGAAGTGTAATATTGCTGTGATACACAGTTGTAAGCAAGTACATCTGCTTCACTGTCGTAGGATAAACACTTGCCAAAATTATGAATAGCAAGGCATTTGTTTGGGTTTGTGGCTTTACTAACTGTAGGAGAGAACCTGGGCAGAAGAGGAAGTGTGATAAAACAAAGTCTCTCACTGCAGTATCTGTTTCTCTTTCAGACTGAAGGGTGCTCTTCTGTTCATCACTATCGCCCTTATTGGCACAGGCTGGGCTTTCATTAAACATATCCTGTCAGATAAAGACAAAAAAATTTTCATGATTGTCATCCCACTTCAGGTGAGGACTGAGCTGTGTCAGTGCTTACTATCTTACGGGAGAACTGCTTGTGGATACTGTAAAAGGCTGTGAATCCTTCACAAAATAGCGCATATTATCGCTTGTATAAAGGTACTGGTTACAATTTTAGTTGAGCTGGAATTTCCTGGGCCTGAAGCTACTTCTGTAATTTTCCCCACTTTTCTCCCTATATTGAATATGAGATAATGGTGGTCAGTGTCAGCAAATGAACAGCTAGCTAGAAGGTAGGTATATTCATGTTAGAGTAAAACCTGGGCTACAAAAAAGTGCTAAACTACTAAGCAGAGAAATTAAATGTAAGTTGTCACTTCTGAAATGCTTCCTGAAAGGGCTTATGAAAAAAAGGGGGAAAACTGAGACTTGTAGGACCATTGGGTCTGAGGGAAACGTTCTCAGCGTGTTCAGAGTGATCAGTGCTTGTCTCCTACTCCAGGAACTGAAGTAGATAGGAGGGCAGCATTCCTATTTGTTGTAGATAGAACAGATTTTATGCATTTCCAGATGGTATTCCATACCCAGATACAAAACCAGAAGCGTATAGTTAGTGTTTGAGGCTCTTGCAGAGCTCAGGTAACGGAGTGCAAAACGTGGTCAATGACCAGTTTCAATTATTTGCTTAATTTAGAATAATGTATTTAGACTGTTTGCTATCTGTGTGTATGTGAAGTCCTGTTTCTGTGTTTTTAGAAATAGATTTTGCTCTTTTTATCTCATACAGTAGACTGAGCATAGTATATAACAAAAAGGACTACTTTCTGAAGATCAGCAGAAATAAGTTCCAGTCAGTTTTATTTCTGTAAATCCTGTGAAGACACTTCTGAATGTGCAACTTTCTTGACATGGAGCGGCAGAAGAATTGTTCATGTTACTGAATGGGCTCTTTCTGCAACTGTGGGATAGCTTTTCCTGAATTGGCAGCCCGTGTCTAGTATCTTCTTGGAAAGTTTCTGAAGCCATTAGGTGTATTTTGTCCTGTAGGTACTGGCAAACGTGGCGTACATTATCATAGAGTCAACAGAAGAAGGGACAACTGAATATGGACTGTGGAAAGAAATCCTCTTCCTGGTAGACTTGTTATGTTGTGGAGCCATCCTATTTCCAGTGGTATGGTGAGTCACTGTGTGTGTTGTGTGGTTTCTGAGCCCTGATGGTTTAAGCTGGTCCTGAACTAATGAGTACTGACAGAGCCAAAGATACTGCCAAATAAAAAAAAAAAAAGTCAGTCCTTTGGAGTCAACTGTTCTGTCAACTTTTTTAAACTGTATCAGTCTTAACACTTCAGTCTTGTGTTGTGGAAGATACTTGTTCTGGGGATGTTAAAGTGGGGGCAAGGTAAGGTGGGCGGCAATTGAAGTGTGGCCAGCACAGTGCAGGTTATAGGTGCTTTTGAAACTTGGAATTTTGCAGAAGTGCTGACTCTCTTACACTGAGAAATGGAATTTTGCTTTACTGAGATTGGAAACTAGGCTGCTAAATTCTAAAACAATAGTGCTGTCTAAGATCAGTGCTGCCTTCAGGCAGAGTAGCTGCATTTATACTTGGCTGTTTAGAAGAAATAATCCCACAGGGAGCATTTCCCTGCCCTTCCTTCCATGGTGCTTGGCAAGGAATAATGTTGGTTATATAAAAGTTGACCAAAACACAGATAAACACTACTGTTGCTTCTTGCCAGTTAGTCAGAACATTTATCTTCTAAATTCGTTTTAGTCTTAATTGGATAAACAGCTGGTTTTAAAGGAGAATATTAAAGAGCTTCGGACTCCTTGGTTAGTAAACACTGAGTATTCTTTTCTCCAGTATCTCTGGTATTTTTTTCTGAAATGCAGAGTGAATAGCAATGTCTGTCTAGTAAACATGTCATCACTCCAGAGTGTGTAACTCTTTGAGTGTTTCAGAGAACTGTTTCATAATGCGTGTGTGCGTATGTAAAGACACACGCACGGAGGAGATGGGACTAAGCTTCAGCTTGACTTGTGAGGGTGGGTTTCAGCTGTCCTTAACTTCCCCGTTGTCCTCTGTGCAAAGGCAAAACCCTACACAGTTTTGGTGGCCTTCTGCCAAGGCCGAGAAACATCTTCCAAGAAACTTGCGCTACCCACTTGTTCCTTTCCCCACTCCAGTCAAAATGCTGCCACTCTTCTGATGTTGAGAGCATTTGGGTATGGTAAACAGAACTGCAGGAATATTAACTTCAATCATAGACAGACTCCGATTTTCTATGATAAAGGTGACTTCTACAGTCGCAGCTCTTGCTACCTAATGCCAGAATCCATATGTCCTACCTAGCAGTATGCTGATGCAAAACTTGCTTTCCATAAAGGAACTGTATCTGAAGAACAAATGCATTTGGGTGAGCAGTCCGGTAACTGTTTATAGTTTGCAGCCAGTGTTCCTGCATTGTCATGGTACCAACATAAACTGGCAGTGAAGCCTGGGACGTAAACTCCTGCCCCTTTTTCATCTGGATAGTGTCAGTGCAGCTGGTGGGATGACTCATGTGAGCAAGGTGACTAAGACTTGGCCCTTGGATTTGCATTCCTGCAGGGTAGCTTCTGTTATGTAAGTTGCCTATGTAGACATGTAAGCTGTGTAATCAACTATATAAATGAAAAGAGCTTAAAAGAGCAGTAAGATGCCAAATACTTGGCAGTACTCTGAATAGTAGCTCAGCTTAATCATACAAGTGGAAAGCATTATGGTGGAAAATGCCCCAGTTTCTCACTCTGCTCCCTCCCTCCCACAAGGCTTTCTGTAGGCTGAAGGAGGCTTTAGCAATCGGCTTTCTTAATCACAAGGAGGCAGATACTTGAACTAACTGCCTGAGCTGGGGAGGTGGGGTGAAATGTATGCAGTGCCAAGCATGCTCGGCAGAGTTAATTATGAGCATAGCCCAACCCTAAAGAGCTAACAAAACTCGTCAGAATTCTAGAGGACTGCAGTGAAAAGGGAGTGCAAAAATTATAGCTAATCTACTTTCTAAATTATTTTTCAGGTCAATAAGACACTTGCAGGAGGCTTCAGCAACAGATGGGAAAGGCAAGTAATCTGTAATTTTTTTGTTTTATGCTACGTGCCATAAGATAATGCCAGGATTTCAAACATGATGCTGATTTAAAGTATGTAAACTAAAACTGTAAATCTACACTATGCTGTTGTCACACTGCTGCTTTTCCTCAGTGGGTTCATGGGAATAGCTTTTGGAAAATTACCTTTTTCATATATTGCTTTGACTATCAAAACTCATATGTGGAACTCATTTTCTGGTACTTGCACAGCTTTGCTCAGGCTAGGCACGACATCTAGAGCAAATCATCTTGACAGCTTTGCCTTCAGTTCTCAAGCTCGGGTGTTCAGAAGCCAGACTAGAAATCAATTCCAGAATTGCGGACTATTAGTCAAAATAGACCCTGTTATTTCAATTTCTGCAGAAATCTGTTCCTGCCAGAAGAGAGAGAAACAAAGGGATAAATTGGCATTCAGTGTAAAACAGTTCTTGACTTGTCCATGTTTGTACAGCAGCTTAAAGGACTGCTTGTGTAAAGTCGAGTGACGTTTATTGTAGCAGTGAGGAGGAGATGATGCATGGAAAGCCAACCCAAATACGGCTTCTAGAGTGTGTGCTTTTCCTGCCTTATCCGCTCATGTCTTCTGAATTAGTTCCTCAGTTGGCTGCAGATGCAAGCCATGGAGCATAGCACTGGCTTCTTTGGAAGCAGGCAGCCATTTCAATATTCTGTCGTTTGATGGCTTACTCTTCTTGAAAGCTTTAGTTGTAGAAGCTCCTTTGTTGGCAACATCCTTTTCAACCCAGTCTTATCCCTAACTCGTGCCTCTCCTGTCTGGATATTTCTTCCAGCCGTTTCCTTGGCTTCTGCTGAGACACTTGCACTTCAGTGCAGACTGCCTTTGGAGTCTAGTAGGTGACGTAGAAGGCTGGGTGCTGAACTCAGCTCTGTGCAGACCACAGATTGGGTTATTTCTTGCCATCTGTTAAACTGAAACAATACTTAAGATGAACCCAGCATTTTTCTGAGATTCCAGGCTGTTAAAAACAACAACCATACACACGCATGCACACACAAAAACTCCAAACCTAAAGGGGGGGAAAAATACTAATTTCTAATAGAAACCAATGTAAAAGAGGTTAATGTTGATAATGTAACATGGAGGTCATTCGTAGCTTTCTCATTTCACGTGGATTCAGTGACATTCACTGGTGAATTTGTTTTACCTTGTCCACTGAGCATATGTTCTGGAGTATTTATGCTCTTGCTGTTTAAAAGTCAGCTTAAATTTAGGCGCTCCTTGAAGCAGTCTTTCTGCTGAACTGATGACTTCACATGTGTAAGGCCTGGTGCTTAGCTGAAGCCACCATAGGTGACTGCAGATCCGAGCTCAGCTTTCCAGAGGCTAAGGCAGAACTGCTGGGTGGCCTCGGAGTCTGTGACTGTTCTGGTGCTGGGCACTCAGCAGCTGGTGCACGGGACTGAGACACCAAACCTCTACATCTGTGTGGCCTCTCAGGTGATCACTCCGTGCCCACCTTGCACTTGATGGTTCTTATCACAAGGTGGTGCTATGGAGTTTGCTTGACTTCAGAACATAGTGAAGGAGAAAAGTAGCGTGGCGCACATCAAGGATGTGCAGGATGGAGACTGGACTTGTCCACTGTTCATCGTGACGGGTGGAATCCAGATACGAGTAAAACCAAGCAGTTCTGAAGGATGCATTGTAGTGTATAATGGAGATAAAAGGAAATGGTGATCTCAGAAGAACTGGTTGCGTCTATAGCTAATCAGTGCTGCGCACAATAGCCCCTAAGGACTGTTCTTAGTCCTCTGTTCTGCGTTGTTCTCCACGGGTAACGGCACTCATCATGGAAGCTGCTGGTGGATCACCTACTGCCGTTACCATGCTTTATCTACTGATGTTACCATCTGGTTATGCAGATCCCGCAAGTTCAATAAATGTGTGTTGAGAGGTGCTTAGCAGCTGTTATGCTACATTAATAATAGAAAAGCTGTGTTTTCCCTGAAAACTTTTTTTTCCTTAGGCACCAGATTGTGGCCAGGACAGCCACAGTGTTGGGACTCACTTGTGAGGTGTGATGTGGTTAGAGTATTTGGAGTCTGTTGAGAGGAACCCGTGGGGAGCAAGTGGATGGCAATGTGATGCTAGAAGCAGAACGTTACCTAATGATGTCATGCTGCTAGTGTGCCTTGTTGAGAAAACAAAAAATTATTTGACTGCACTGTAATGAGGTAAAACCATTCTTGCGAGACTTATCAATGACTAGTCATGCTCTTGATTCTGTAGCCTGCCCTTGGAGGCCCTGTTCTGCAGAGGTGCTGCTTAATGTCTTGGCTTCTCATGAAGAAAAACGGGGACCAGCACTAATTCTAAAATCACGAGCGGTTTTTTCCACAGATGAAGATAGTTTTCTCCTGAAGTGGTTAGAACTACTGGATCCTCTCATATGCAGTTTAACTGCTGCACTGCCTGTCCTGTGGTTAGAGCTGACTGAATCTTGTGCAAACAGTTCTGGCTGGACTGCCTATTGCTTGCTAGGATTTATTGCCTAGATTACCTCAAAGGCTGCTTTCCCTGTTCTCTCACACAGACTTAATTAACTTATAGAGTGTCTTGGGGAATTATATACTATAAATTCAATAGCTGTTTTTCCTGGCTTTGAGTCTTCTGGTGACCTTCTTGCTGGTGAGAAAGACCTAAGGAAAACTATTTTTGCTTCCTTGTGTCTATTAGAACTAACAGCTCCAGGACTTTGGGTCAGTAGCCTGGTGCTGTTTCCTGACAGTCTGTCTATCTTGTCCTCTTCTAGCTACTTCACAACCTGTTTATTATGTAGCACTCCCTTGAGTCAAGTGCAGCCATGATTGCAGTGTGACTAGACTAGAAATGAAGCAGAAGGCTGGTTGGACTGCCAGGCTTTTTAGCCTTACAGCTGTGCTTGCCATAGGCCTTTGTGCACAAATATTTAAAAGGCTTGTTACAGGTGGCAGTGATTTGGAGTCACTAGATAATGGTCATTTAAACTAGGGGGGTTTTTTTTAAGATTTGCTAAAGTGGGAAGGCTAAAGGAATGGGTCAAAAGCTGTAATTATCCAGGGAGACCTTATATGCACAGATGTTGTGGATTGCTAGTGAAGAGCAAGCATGGCACTGGTACAGCTGAGTTTAAGCTGCCTGGTTGTTTGCTTTTTTCCATTGAAGGTGATCTTTAAAGCAAAATATCTGACCTACACAGGCTTCTTATCTTGCAGAGCAGTGGGTGTAAACATCCCATTTTTAGAAGCTTTTTTCTTCCCCTTTCAAAATCACCACCTTCAGACTTAAGCAAGTGCCTAGCTGCAGCTCTTTGGTCTGTCGCTGTATCCCTTTAGATGGCATCGTGCTCTCTGTCCATTTCTAGGACTGCGTTACAAATGTCTTGCAGATCTAAGGAAATCAGCCTTGCAAACTGAGCTGGAATTGTTTGGGCTGGAAAACTGCTCAACTACCACTACCTTGTTTACAGGCATCATGAGAAAAGGAAGAGAAGGGAGTATGTTGTAACAAACTTGCTTATTTTTGTTTGAAACTCAAAGTTCTTTGGTCACTGGACCTCCTGAGTCTTATGACCCACTCTTGTGTATCATGTCGTCTGTTGTTGGAGGGAGGAATGGGGGACTGGAAACACCACTGCAGTTTTTGTTCTGCTTGTATCTCTGTGTATGTGGTAAGAGATGTGAAACTCGGTGCAATCTGATCACGAACGGTTAGCTATTTTCCTGAAGCACTGCAGCATGTCATAGTTGGCAGCAGAATTGGGGGAAATAAGTTGCAGTGTGTAGCTCCCAGGCAACATTCCCTGTGTGCTGTGCAGTGGGCAAATAATGATTCGTGCTTGCCCCCATGTCAGGAAAAAACATTTGCCGTATTCGGTGTCTTCCTGATCCTGTACCGTGAAAATCCTATGAACAAGGAGCCTGGTCCTGCGTGATGCAGAACGCCCTCTGCTCAGCTGAGCTCAGCAGATGCTGGAGGCGATGGCTGCGTGGAGACCTATGCTAAAACACCTCCGCAACAATTCAGTGAGGAGGAGGGTGTAGCAGAGGGGTAAACACACTTCAGGCAGTACATGGACATCTCAAATCTTGAGATAAAGCTTAGCAGTTGAAGTGTCGAGACCTCAATGGATAGCAGTGCAGAGCTGGGAGATGCTGAGAAATGAAATAGGCCGATTTATGTTCTCGTGTACCACTTTCAGGCACCCTAGATAGCTATCCAGGGTTGATGCAACAACTATGTGTTGGAGATATATTGCTTATCCTTTACTTTGGACTTTCCTCTGACCCTCCTGGGAAACTTCTGTGCCAAATGGCTAATGTGTTTCAGAATATTCAGGATTAGCTAGTCTGTGCTACCTTCTTATGCAGGACACTGAGAGTTGCTCTATCTGTTTGCTTGACCTTTCTAGTATAGGAATGCTTTTAAGCAATGTGCTGTAGGGATCATAGGACCGTACTTCGCAGAGTTACTGCTGGAGTTGCTTTCTGAGGTCGAGACCTATATGTGTGCCTTCATTCTTGGGGAGAATAGAAAACTTCAATTTACTATTTGGTAATGGCACAGATTGCATCTCAAATGGACCGGAGTTAGTGTAGCCCGCAAAGTATTGTAGAAATTCTTTGCTGTACTTCAGTGTGTTCAGTCAAGGAGCGTTATGGTTTGTCCTTGCGTACTGTATTGTCCGGACTTCAGCTCCCTATGCCCTCAGCTGCAGTCCTCTTACTGTTGTTACATACATATTCTAAAAAGGTCAGATTTATTCATCAAAAAGCTACTATTGGTCTGCAAGGCTGTAGTGGATGGTCTGACTTTCTTTTTCCCCATCTTATAGGCTGTCACAGCATTTGAAATTAGCAGAGGGGGCAATCTGAAAAAGATTGAGTATCAAAATACTGTGGTAGGCTATGTTTTGATCAATGCAGATCAGGCTGTTGCAGGCACAAGCTGTTAAAGTAAGTGGTGATAGAGAGGGGAAACTGAGGGAAGCAAGATACAATGTTGTAAACCTTTCTTGGAGGATGGCTTTTGTCTTTTTAATTACCCTATGAAAGAGATAGAACCCAAGTATGAATTCATTTGTAAAACCTTTGGTAGAAAGTCTCTACTTTTTCTTTTTTTTTCCTTCTCTGCAATTAAGTAGTGTTCCTTGAAGAATGGTTATCATACTCGAAACATAAATTTACCCAAGCTTTACTGCATGCTGTGATTGCTGCTGTGTTATCACAGCTTTACAGGTTGGGGCTGCAAGTGATTAAAGTTGTAAGTGACAGCTGCTGGCCCAGCCTCTCTCCTTGCAAGTGCTGCTGTCAGTGTCTGGACTGCCAGGCTAAGGTGAATCGAAGTCTTAGTGTCCAGCACAGCAAGACTCAAGTGCTACTGCTTGCAGTACGTTCAGCCTGTGAAAAAGCAATTCACCGGCTGCTGAAGCCAAGCAATGACGATTTTAGATTTTCTCCAGAACAGTGCGTGCTGTAACTTTGAGCTGTTTAAAAAGACTGCAGAATTTTGTAGAAGTGCATTAATACTGACTTCAGTATCTGATAGTGGAGAGAAGTGTTCCTGAAGTTGAGGCAGCTAGAGGGGAGCACTTAGTTGTGAGAAATAAGCAAGCCAGCTTCCAGAGGTGCCTCTTCAGTCTTCCTACTTGATGGTGGTTGTCTTTTTTCCTGCCCTCAGCCTGCTTTCTTGTGCTTAGCCATTCTAGATCTCTGGGTGTACCAATGTGTGACTCTGCAGTGTTGATCATCACGATGAGTAGGTGAGATCTTGAGCTGTGCTCCGTCAGCTGGGAGAGGTGGCATTGTGACACTTCAGTTGGCAGTCAGATCTTTGGCTTCACTATCCTTTCCTCCTATGCACTGCATGAATCCAACAGAAATGACTCCCCAGCTCACTCAGTTGTTGACTGTAAAGCATTGATGGACTGGCAGTTTGAATCACAGCTGTTGAGTTGGTGTTCCTTTAACTACAAAGCCTGGTAATTCTCATGGCCTGTCATTGCACCAGTTGGTGGCAGTTCTTGAAGATGAATGCGTTGAGTTGAAAATAGATCCTTCTGTGTACACACTGGTATGTGGTAAATCACAAGATCTTCATGGTCACACTTAATGTAGCTCTCCTTTAAATAGGACAGTGTTGCTTCCTTGCTTCACGATTTAATGAGCTTGTCCTGCTTTAATCTTTCTCCAACTGTATTATGAAAAGCTTTAACATTAGGTTATCTGATAGAGCACTAGACCCCTGAAAATCTGTAGTTTTTTCTATATAAATGTGGGAAACTAGCTTTTGTGAGGGACGGAAACGAGAGAGTAGTAGCTAAACCAATGTGTCAGGGCTGATTTAGCTACCAAGGATTTCGTTAGGTTCTTGTTCTAGCATTTCCAAGTCTTGCCATCTGTTGCCCAGTGCTCTATGCTTAGCAGCTGGTACGCTACAGATGCAAGTTTAGAGCTTGGGCATTGCTTTCTGGAGTCCAGAGCTGTAAATTGCAAAGTAGATGCTATTCTGCGTTCAGTGTTTCGTATTGCAGTCCAGAAGGGAGCATCCTCCCAAAACTGAGAGCTAGTGTTCCTCTGACATGCTGTGCCATCACATTGCCCCCATGAGCACGGTCTTGCCCAAAGCCAACCCAGCCTGACTGGTGCTCACATTAGTGTTGCACAGGGACAGGCTTTAGCTGCATGGAAACAAGCTTGGTGTTCCTTCACAAATAAGGTTTGCTTTTTTCCCCTTGAGCTGTGGCCCCACATTCTCTTGCTGACATGCCCTGTGCTCTGTCAAAAGTTAAACATACCGTTTAGGAAACGTTTAGAAGCCACTGGCCAGCACTACATGAAAACTACTCTTAGCTTAGTTTGATCTACCTGTCAGTCAGTTTATGCCTTGTGTTAGGTGCTGTGTCACAGTATGTGTGCTGGAGGAGGGTTTGTATCTGTTTCAAGGTGTCCATAGCTTTCAGTGGTTCTCCTGGAACACTGAAGCTAAGTTTTGGAAAGTGACTCTTGATCTTTTTATTATTCAAAGCAGGTTTATAACAGAATTTTGTCTGCCTTCAATGTGGCTTATGTAGTGGGAATCTGTAACAGTGTATTTTGAATGGTGTTTTTGATGTCACCTTTCCATAAGAAAAGCTTCATTGTTTTTGTCACAGGAAGTGAAGTGTTTCCTTGGTAGATATTAACTTGATCTTAGCCAAAAGGCTGAGAAGGGATATGGCTACTTCTCAGGGCAGCAGTGGAGTCACCATCCCTGGAGGTGTTCAAAAAACGTGTAGGTGTGGCACTTCAGGACATGGTTTAGCAGGCATGGTGGTGTTGGGTTGATGGTTGGACTTGATGATAAGGTCTTTTCCAACCTTAATGATTCTATGATTCTATTGGCTCTCCTCTTCCTGATGTATCATACTGTATTTTGTACTGTTGTGAACCCGCAAGGCTTTATGTGCAAATACATACAGCTTTTTATAAGTCTGCCTTTTGCAGTGGGTGATTTCTGTGAGGGAGTGCAGGTGAGCTTAGGCACAATGTGTTGGACTTCCACATAGGATAAAAAATTTATGAGGGCTTGGAGTGAATACCAGTATATATGTGGCAGTACTTTCTGACTGAAAACTTGAGTTCATTGGCTCTAAATTGCATTTCTGTATGCTGTCAACATATCTTGGACGCTTTGCCTCTCCTGTTGTCAAAAAAGCACCAGGAGTCTGTATTTGTAATCCTGCTGTGCCTCTAAAACCTGACTCTTAAACCAGATTTGACAGCTGCTCCATCTGTTGTTGACCTCTGCGCGTTCCCATGAATATCTGCTCTGTTCCTCAGGAGCTGATGTAACCTGTCCAATAAACACAGGTTAGCCCGGGACCTTAGCTTACACAGTTTGACTGAAACACGTGCATTTCTATGAGAACTATTTAGTATGACTTCTCATTCCACTTGTAAGTTATGACTGAGCCATGAATGATAGAGGATACTACTTGGATCTTAAAATGCTTCTGCTGCTGTTCAACAAGATGCTGTGGTTCCCAGAGCCATGATTACCTCAGAGTTGCTCGGGTCAGCTGAAGGCACAAATCAGGAAGTATTCTGGAAAAGATGCAATGTTCCTAGGAGGCACTGTCAAGTGGCACATGGCCCTTCTGACAGGATCGAGGCGATGGTACGTAGTCGGCTGTGTACAGATAAGCATTAGAGGAAGTTTCTGTGTTGCAGAGTGCATGCATATAAAATTCAGTGTAAAAGTGATGTCACTGAGTTGCCTTTTTAAGAGGTAGTTCAGCCCAGCCTAGGAGTTGTCCAGTAGGTAGACAAGCCAGACTGGCAGTCCTTAGAGCACCCAACAAGCTGTGGGACAAATCTTCTAGTCTGGGATTACCCAAGTCCTAGTTTTGCCCACCTGCCTACCTTGTAGACAAGCATCAAAAGAAACTGTCTCATTTTAATTCATTTTAATTCATTTTCTGATGGACTTTTGTGTTCTCTTGATAGCTGCCATTAACCTAGCAAAGCTGAAGCTTTTCAGACATTACTATGTTATGGTAAGTAAAACACCTGTACGCATGCATACAGGGTACATGAAGCAATTCAAACCTTTTGACAGATTACTTGTTGGACACTACTACAGCTGATGGATGCGAGGGAGATGTTCCGGGCTCTGTGGCAGTGCTGTACTTTGGCATCTTGGTCAACTGGGTTACAATCCTCAAAGCAACTTCCCTTCTTTTCCTAGTGGTTGCATCTTTAAATTGGTCCCAGCTATTTGTAACACTTACTAGTTGCCTCTGGAGACAGCTTGAGCTGCCAGTTGAATTGATGAGCTTGAATAACGTACTGTAAACTTGTTAAAAATTAAACTTGGGACCAAATGGTGCCTTGAGATGCATGTGTGCAGTCTCTGATTAAGTCAGTCGGAGCCATGAGCATACCTCCCAAGAGAGCATAGGCTTCTTAATGATTTCCAACAGCCTCATTTCAGGCTCTTTATAAGTGGTAAGAGAAATAAATTCCAATTATGATTTTTCAAGTTCTACAAAATCCTAATACCTAAAGCATTTTCCTGCTGTAACTTAAATATGTCAGCAATAGCTTGAGTCATTTGGATGTTCAACAAGCAGTAGAGCCCTCGGCCTATATTTTTCTATGTTTATCAAGGAGTATAGTATCTGACATACTGAGTTGCCTGGGAATTGCTTGAGCTGTTTTTCTGGAAAAGGAGGTTCTGTAAGGATGGTGCTATTGTCCTCATCATGCTTTCTCGTTTCCTTCCCAGATTGTCTGTTACATTTACTTCACACGGATCATTGCAATTCTCATAAAGATTGCTGTTCCATTCCAGTGGAAATGGCTGTACCAGGTATTTGCCAGCAAAGGAAAATACATCCATTTCTTGATTTTATTTTTCTGCTTATTCTATAAATATGACTGGGAAAAAAATCCTTAAATTGTTACTTATGTTGTAGTAGAACATCTCAAAGCTCAGTGCTGCACCCTGTCTCCTCCCGATTTTTATCACTGATGTGCCTAAGGTGGCAGAAGCATATTTTTAGTTTTGTTTGTCCAGCAAGGTTACTGGATTATACATGAGATGTCTGAAAGTAATTGCATTATTGATTTTAGTCTTTCAATTTAAAAATGTCTGAAGGAAATGAATCAAGAACATACAAAGGAGAAAAAAAGTCAGGTTTGCCCTGTGTAATTGAGGCCCCAGGGAGCCAGTGAAATAGGCTTTCGTTCTTCCATCTACAAGCTTTATTTGTCTAGTGACTTTTAAATACTTGGTTTCTTAACATATAATCCAAGTAACTGTGCAGGGAGTCTTTGGAATACATTAACTGTTGAAAATACCAAACAACTTGGGGTGGGTTTTTTTTTCCCTCATTTAAAAGCCAAGTCTTGCTGTAGTTACTTAAAAGCCCTGGAGTGATGGCTGGAACTGAAACTGTATTTAAAGTAACAGGGAAAGCTGAAAGAACAAAGGGCTTGACAGCCTGTAGCCTGGGATTAAAGATAACAGGACAGCGATTACTTTATTTTTGCTGGGGCACAGACTTCTTGGCCGTTAAACCTTATGAATGAGAAGAAGTGTTTTATGACCATGAAGGATTACAGGATTGAACTTCAATCTTGTGTTTTTACTTGCAGCTGCTGGATGAAATGGCCACACTTGTGTTCTTTGTCCTCACTGGGTATAAGTTCCGTCCAGCATCAGACAACCCTTACCTACAGCTTTCTCAAGACGATGAGGATGACTTGGAGATGGAAGCAGTGTAAGAATCCCTCCCTCCCTTTTTTTACTTTTTCACTTCATTTGAGAGAACCAATGTTTAAAAATGGTTTACTTTAATATCTCCAAGTCCTTTTTTGAAAAAGATTAAGATCTGCCCACACGTTTAAAGATGAGGTGTCTGTTTGGTGTGTGTTAAACTACCGAAGAGATTTGTGACTCTGAGCTGGGTATTCCAGTAGTGTGGAATAAGCTGGTAAAGCTTTTCAGGGGGCAAAAAGATGCCCATGAAAATATCAAGTAAAAAAGCTTCTGTGTTTAATCTGTATTGCTGAACACCAATGAGTCTTACAGATTGTTGTTAATGTTTCACATTTGAAAAAACAAACAAAACAAACACCCCCCCCCCCCCCC
>Ga0065711_1031469_pt1 | contig 29581 bp, 23 predicted proteins | sample Hoacrofraction12_FD_59098 | JGI IMG/M metagenome (GOLD analysis project Ga0065711, IMG submission 59098) | Hoatzin crop microbial communities from Cojedes, Venezuela - Epithelial fraction 12 v2 (version 2) | ecosystem: Host-associated > Birds > Digestive system > Esophagus > Crop | place... | reverse complement strand
CCCCCCCCATTTCAGTCTGTGGTGTCATCATGGGATCTGTCACAACAGGTCGGTGTGGTGTGGCACCATTGGTCACATTGTACTCATGTTGGGAGCTTTTGGCTCCCATTTGCCTAGCTAATTCAACAACCTGGATTTTTTTGGGTTGAGTTTTTATTGCATTTTCTTTTCATCTTGGAGACCTGTAGTAAATGCTGCTTTAACACAGTGATAGTGAGTGGGTGATTTTTGGTTTTGTTTTTTCAGCTTCACAAGCACTATTCTTCCCTAAAAAAAAGGTCACTTTTACACACACGATCAGGCATCCTCTGATGTATGTGCACAAACGTGGTCCTGCTCACATTGTAATTTTTAATGTAAAGTGATGGATTGCATTCGAGTGCTTGCAGCCAACAAGGATCTAATGGAAACTGGCAAAATATTTTTATGCACCAGTGGCCACAGTAGTGAGATCAAATACGCCCCAGCAAATCTGAATGAAAGTGCTGCATGCATCTATTTGAATGTAAATGACAGATAAATGCAAAGAAATGGGAAATGCATATGTGGGTCTGAGAGCAAAAATTGGACCTGCCCTACCCTGAGAGGAAGAGGTCCCGACTCCGTCACAAATATATGCCTTATGAATCAAGTCCTTTTAAATTAATGTTGGTTTTAAAACAGAGCAATTTGCTTGAATTAACTAAAGCTCAAAAGATTATGTTATGGAGGGGTCATTTTGTGTTGCCCAGAAATCTGTGCACCTCTCCTGGGTAAATCAGCTTTTTCAGTGCTAGGAACTGCCAAGCTGGTATGCAGCTATTTCTGGCAGAAACTGAGCGATACCTCAGGTGATGCTACAGCAGGAAGGTGGATAATTTTATGGTACATGTGTACAAAAAATGCTCCAGAGACTAGCCCCACTTAGGTTGGTGACATGTTTGCTCCTGACCTCGGTGTCAGATGTTTTAGCTGTCAGGGTAGTCCCCTGGTTTGGCCAGCAGCGAGGACGCAGACCTGAACGTGTTCTGAAAATACAACCAATGCAATCTAACACAACATGTCCAGGTTATTTTTACGGGTAAGAAAGCTGTGGGGAGGCTTTACACTTGACGAGGCAGAGGGAACATTTTTACCTATTTGAGCTCTATTTTCAAAGTTGTACAAGAAAAATTGCATATGCAATTCAATATAACAAACCCAATAAAACACCCAATTTGTGCATTCAGATGGATGTGTTGAATGACTGGTGGGTAGGTAATATGTTGCAAGGTCATTCAATTCTGTGAAAATCACAGGGATCTCTAGGCATAACCTAGTCCAAGCTCCTGCTCAGAGCATCCAAATAAACTGAGTATCAATATTAACCTGAAAGGTCAACCAGAGATATTGACGAGATGGAAAACCTCTCTGTGGTTCTAAAGTTACAGTGGACTTGCAAATTTGGCCTGAGGATAGTCATGACTCACATTTAGAAATTACTCTTTGAAGGAGATATTTCCACCTTTTTTTTTAAAAATAAATGTGGACTATGTGTGTCGTTGTTGGAGCCAGTTGGTCACCCTGGGAGACAGTGACAGTGGAGGGGGTCCTACAGACACCATCTGTGAGGCAGAGGCACGGAGCACACCAAGACAGGACAGGAGTGGCTCAGTCTGAATGAGCGTCTTTGGCTGTATTTTTGGTGGAGAAAGAGAGCCACTTCCAAAGGGCAAATATCTTATGTCAAAGATTGGCATCTACAAGAGATGAGCCAAACTTATGCCTGGAGTTGCTTCTCTGCCTCTCCGGTGGCTGTTAAGGGCATCTAAATGACTGGTTCAGAGGTGACGTCTATCCTTCATGTGGCTAACCTTCAGAGGATAAATCCTGCCCTTCCATGTTCAAAGAAATGTTGAAGAAACTTGTGTCTTTCTCAGTGCTGCTGTGAATGGAGAACGAGATAGTGGACTTTTGAGCAATTCTCTCAGAAATGTGCAAAGCTGCAAAAATTCAGAACCTATCTGGGAATCCTCAGCCATCAATAACATAGGCAATAGTGAAATAACAGCAGGACGTTTTACTTTTAAAAGCTTCTCATAAAAATGAGGGGAGCAGATTGTTTATATTAACCTTTCTGGGAAATGCAATCAAATTGTCCTTGAAAAATGTTAAAGAAGAAAAACATAAGCGTGACTTTCAATAGCCCTTAACAATCCGTGAACCGGCCTGTTGCTAACTGTCACACACAATGTACATTTTGTTTAGTGATTTCTGTTACACTGCCACTCTCTATGAAAATGTTTAAAAGAATAATTCAAGCTGCATGATCCCAGGTGCATAAACATGTGCTCCTCAAGCCAGCAGAGAAACTGCCGAGCCTAGCAGGATCGTCAGACCCATGGGTCAATTCGGGGACTAAGAAAATCATTTCCTATTTCCCTTCATGGATTTGGAGCACGCTGGGATCAGCCAGTCTAGAAAAACAGAAAGAAGCTGTGTCTTCTGCAGCAAAAACAGAGCTGGGAAATGAAAGATGCCTCCAACCCTGGCCAATTCTGTCAAAGCAGGATGGGGAAAATGTGCGGTCCCTGCCGGCCGAGGCTCCTGGCGGTCTTTCCTACCGCACTACCTGCTCTGCAGAGCCGTGCCGTGCCTCGCTGAGAGCAGCAGGATGGGAAGCCTGGCCCTGCTCCCGACAGGGGTGGTTAATACCTCACACCAAGTGAGGCTGGAAAGTTTCTTCGGCTGAAGTCCCTCTGCTCTTGGCTCCCCACTCAGCACTTTTTTCAGGCTCTTGAACTGGTCTTCACAGGCCTTCTAAGGGGCCTACCTTTCCACTGACTAACAAAATAGGCTTAAGTGGGATTTCAAGCCTTAGAGTACAGCTCTGTGCCTTCATGGGAACGAGTGATTTTCCATGGACTGAAGCCCCTTTGCTGTGCCTTCCCTTCTCTGGTGGGAGAAGTTAGTGATTGAGCAAGTCCCAAGTTCACCATTCTTGATACCATTCAGATAAGGTTATACACCAGCTTGCGGCAGAAAATATAGGCCAAAAAGCAATTGATAATATTTCCCATGCCAAGTGATGTATGATCGCTAAAATTCCTTATCATTTCCTCTTCCTTCCTCTCTTTTGTTCATGGCCAAGATTCTTGTTCCTGTTCCTGCGTGGCTGAAAAACAGCATTCATTTGAAGTGGTGCCCTGGCATGGGGTGGAAAGGAAATGCATCAGCCCCATAGTGCTACAACTTCACCAAGCTTGGACAGTCTCCAGCTGGTGACAACACCTTGGCCAGCCCCTAGGGTAGGTGGGATAACCCCAGGCAGTTGTGTCCTCTTTTCTGAATGAAGAAGCTTGGGTAAGTCTATGGAAATTTTCTTGGGTTTGCCTATCTGTTTTAATCAAACAAAGCACAAGGGTCCAGTCTGTCCTCCTTTGCTGTCCTCTGGATTATGAAACCGAGGTAGAGACCACAAAGAAAGAAATGTGTCTCTGGCCTGTGAAGGGCTGCTGCGTGATAAGGAACATGGAATAACTGTGTGTGATTTTAAAAGTGCTAGTAATGCTCAGCTCCTTTTTGACTCGCCCACAGTGGGTAATCTCCAAGTAGTCAGGATGTATAACCCATCAGCTGAGTTTCAGCTTGTTGAAACACTCTCTGCAGAAGACTGATGGTAAGTGGGCAGCTTTCTGAGGAGTTTGTTGCTAGTTATTCTCCATTATTTGGAGGCTATGACCATCACCGAGGAAACAAATGGGGAGCATGCATGTCACTCAGAATTGCTGCCTCAGCACCGAGGCCCTCAGCAAGTGCCAGTGTTTCTCCGCTTTGTCTTCTGTTTCCAGCTAGTTTCCCATTACACTTTCCTTCGCTATATCAACAGGCTTTTTTTGTATCAGGCATTTACTCCCTGTTGGAGATAATCAAATCACTGCTTAGTCTTGTTTTGGAGAGACACCACAGACTGAGCTTCTCAAGCCTTTCACTGAGGTATTGTCTCCATACTTTGCATTAGCTCTTTTAGGCTATTTCTTGTTAACGTTCCAGTCTTGCAACATCCTTTCTCTAAATCCAGCTCTCAAGCATTATTCCACTGCCAGCTACACCAGTCCAACTGAATATAACCACTTCTTATTTTGTTTAGGCATTGAACACTTGTTTCTGTCTCAAATCCTATGTCTGTCTGCCACAGTGTTACAAGGGGAGCAAACCCCACCTTGTGAATGACAATTCTCTTTCCTTTTTCTGCTTGCTGTTTTCCCTCTTTCTTCTGCATCAATGTCTAGCATTTCTCCTTCCATTCTTCATGCAGAAGTAGTTACCTTGGAGGTGGTGGTAGACTTCTCGAGGATTCTTAATTCAGCATTTTGTGAAGTTTTTTTATGGCACTAGGGATTTTCAGAAATTAAGTGTATTTAAATATCCTTCTCTGTACCTATGGCAGATTACAGTTTTATTTTTCCTCTTAATACCATGCAAAATGCGTTTTGAAAGGCAGAAAAAAATGGCAAAATTAAGCAAAATACTATGTGTTAGCCATTATATTGAACACAGTAGCAAAGATGGCATGGAAAGGAGAAGAGAAATTAAAGTGGAAAAAGAAGCGCTTATGAACCAGTGTAAAATGCTTCCATTTAAAAAATTGCACAGTGGAAAGATCTTCAGTTTTTCTTTGGTCCTGAAAGTTGTTTACCCATCTCGTTGCAGTTCAGCACCTAACTCTGATTCAAACAGTGCATAAACGTTTTGGAAACCAAACACCCTCTCAGGAGAAGGGAAGAAATGGTGTGGTCTTTTATGCAAGCTTGCATCATTGAGAAGGCCACAGTACCAAAGGATTTCCTGTATGTAGGATACAATCTATTCAAAGTCAGACAAAATAGTTTATTGTATGAATGAACAGGATACTCTTTGATTTCTATGGTATCCATGCTGTTATGATCTTAGTATAATCAAACACTGCTTTAGTAGGCTCATGTGCTGAAGCACATTAGCAGGAGTAAAATGAAACACGTTTGAAGAACTTGACCCATTTCAGATCACCAAATAGAAAGCAGAGGAAGGAAGGTTTATCTGTTGTTTCTATTGTCCTCATCTGCCTTACACCAACAAAGCATTAACATTGAAAAAGCTGCTTGAAAAACATGAAACATTTCCCCACAGAAATATTTGACTGTTAAGGGAAAATCCAAACCCAGAGATTTATGGCTTAAATTCGCCTGTCTGGAAACACTCAAAGTTGTGATAGGCGAAGTGCAGGGCGGTTACAGCTGTATTATCCTTTAAGAATGGTTCCCTGCTATGCTACATCTTCTGTGGAGCAGTGGGGAGGCTCAGCGAGAAGGGGCAGGCAGATCATGGGACATGTAGGTAAGTAGATAAATGCAGCCCACATACAAGGACCTCACCATACTACAAATGTTATGATTCTCAGAGAGGCATTTCATGGCAAAAACAGTTCTTTCTTTGTCCGTTGACCAACATCTGAGGTTTTTTTCAGTTTTAATTAATGAATAGGTAAAATCCAGAGTAAATCCCTCCTGTAAAATATCCTCGTTACTTGTACATCACATTTTTCCATTGCAAAACTCTTAAAAATATAGTTTTTGAAGTAGTGCTTTTCTTCTCTTTCATATATTTTTTTAATATCAGTGTGACTACAATGCTATTGATCTGACTGGTTTATGTGGTGACAAAAGCTAATAGCATCCCTGTAAAGGTGATCCTTTTTTTTTGTTTTGTTTTGGATTTTTTTGTTCCAAAAACTTAACTTGTTCTGGGTTCCAGAAGAGCAGGGACAGATTGGACCTGAGCTCCATTTGATCCAACAAACAAGTTTTGGATTTTGGCCCACATCCTTAAGAAGAAAAGAAAGAAAATATAAAGAAGCCATCTTTGAGAATTAATACATCCCTGACTGACAATGATTCAGTTCAGTGTTTACAGACTCCTTTCAGCTCTGGGGTGGACCACAAATGCTCAGGCAGCCAAAAAGTTTTCTTAAAAGCAAAGAAAACACAGATGCTTGGGCATGGAGAAAACCATTTGATTTGTTTTAGAAAGAAAGAGCTTTGTGACCCCAAAGGATATATGAGGATTTGTTCTAAATCTTTAGCAACTTGTTCTGCATGATTTAACAGCAATGGAAGCTCTGTTTTGTTGCACACCCTATTACACCTATCCACAGTGACCCTAACACTGTTAATATACATCAGCAATCATATTTTTCACAGAGTTTTACCACTATTGACTACCAGTGAATTGCAGATGGTTGCCCTGACCCCTGGTAGCCCTCATACAGCTGTCACATGTAGCAGTCACCTGCCCTGCAATGCTTTCTGTGTGTGAGACTGAAATAAAGGAGTGGCAGGAGGTGCATTAGGGTAATATGAACAAAATCTCCTCAGGATTAGCAACAATATTCTTGACTTCCACAGTTAGCCTTGTACGATTTACAATGATTTTGATTGATCTCCTACAGGTATGCTCACTTTGGGGTTTCTGGCTGTATTTTCAGGACAAAAATTCTGTGGAAAAGAAGCATTAAGTTTTTCTCTCACTCATTTAGATCACAAAATGGAGCTGAGACAAAAAAATCAGTAGCTTTCAAACGCTATTACCTTGCTAATGATAGCTCTCATCGCATGACAGTTCTCAAACTGATAAGATGTTCCAAACATCCACAGAAAAGGCAAAGAGGTTTTTTAGTGCCCTGGCTCTGTCTCTGCAGCTTGCACATGTTTTCAAACATAATTTCATGCCTGCTTTCTGACAGCTCATTAAACAAAGGCCTCTTGGTACATACAGTGCCCATCTTCCTGCTGAGATTGTAACATATTTATGGTGTTTGCAGATTGCTAGCTGTTTGCTCTTCTACTTCACAGTGTCCTGCCTGCCAAATGCTTATCAGTCTAGTGAAGGTGACAGTTTTCCTCATTTGTGTAGGTAGCAATGGTCTTGTGTTTGACCCTCAGAGGCAAGAAGCAATATGATTAGAAGAAGCTCCTGCAAGCAATAGATAAAAGCAATCACACAGGGAGAGACAGCGAGGAAGAGCTCAAGGGAGGAGGCTGATGTTGTGGAAGCTGATAGCTTGCATTCAGGGAAAGTGCTGGCAGTTAGTTAGCTAGACAGCTGGTAACATCCAGACCTTGTGGGATTTCATCTTCAGACAAAGCAAACAAGGATTCAGGAGTGTTGAGAAGCTATCTGGAGTGGTGTACAAGGGCAATCTGAGCTACTCACTTCTAATTATCTGCCTCTTTCCTGCCATTAAACTATCATTACTATACATTTGAACCAATAAAGTTTAGTGAATTTAGCACCTTCTATTTTCTTTCAAGGCTGGTGCCAAACCCCTGGTTTCCTTCCTAACAGAACAGATGAAGACATCTTTAAGCCAGCCGCTACCATTCATCCATCTGTCCTTGGAGGGTGGCAGGGGACTAGGAGCGGGTTTCTGTGTGTACCACCACCACCGGCAGCTGAAGTATCTGTTCCACTTCACCGGAGTAACAAAAGGGCTAACTGGTTTTTATTTTTAAGAGAGTTTTTTTTTCTTTTTTTGCTTCTTGTCAAGCCTATCGCTTAGTCAGTATTAAAAGAAAATGCAGTGGCAGCTCTATTCAGCTGCCAAAACCTAATCAACACAACGGAGCTTTCGAGTAGCTGTCAAACAGGATTATGATATTGATCCTAACTATGTGCATGTTCCAGGAAAAGGAGCATCTCTTTAACTAAAAGTCAGAGGGTGACAGATAATGCAAGACAAATATTTTACAGCTCGAACGATGCCTCTGTTCTCACATTAGAAGAGCTGCCGAATCACAGCTGAGAGAAGAAGAAGCACCTGTGCATGTTAGCTGCTATCTAGCCTTGTGCTCTGAGCTTGTCTCCTACAAATAAGCAGATACAGAGAGAGTCCTGACATGAATGTAAGGGTTCAAGAAACCTCCATGCCGTGAGGGAGCGATGTATGTGATTGAATAGGCAGCTCTGCCCTCTTTGAGACAGTAGTGAATCAAGAATTTTGGGACTTCACTCTGCCAGGGAGGGTGACTTTGGGATCAGAGACAAAGTTACGGCTCTGTGTTTTTCTGGTCATTAGTGGTGATACGACATTATTTATTACATCAGTGAACCAGGATATGGAGAGGGCTGAAGTACTTAACAACTTTTTTTGCCTCGATCTTCACTGGCAAGTGCTCAAGCCACACCGCCCAAGTCACAGGCGGCAAAGGCAGAGACTGGGAGAATGAAGAACCACCCATTGTAGAAGAAGATCAGGTTTGAGACCATCTAAGGAATCTGAAGGTGCACAAGTCCGTGGGACCTGATGAGGTGCGTCTGTGGGTCCTGAGGGAACTGGCGGATGAAGTTGCTGAGCCACTGTCCACCATACTTAAGAAGTTGTGGCAGTCCAATGAAGTTCCCACTGACTGGAAAAGGAGAAACATAACCCCCATTTTAAAAAAGGAACAAAAAGAAGACCCGGAGAACTCTAGGCCAGTCAGTCTCACCTCTGTGGCCCAGCAAGATCATGGAGCAGATCCTTCTGGAAACTATGCTAGGGCACATGGAAAATAAGGAGGTGATTGGTGACAGCCAACATGGCTTTACTAAGGGCAAATCATGCCTGATAAATTTGGTGGCTGCCTATGACAGGGTTACAGCATTGGTAGATAAGGGAAGAGCAATTGATATCGTCTACCTGGACTTGAGCAAAGCATTTGACACTGTCCTGCATAACATCCTTGTCTCTGAACTGGAGAGACATGGATTTGATGGGTGGACCACTTGGCAGATAAGGAATTGGCTGGTTAGTCGTACTCAAAGAGTTGGGGTCAATGGCTCAATATTCAAGTGGAGACCAGTGACGAGTGGTGTTCCTCTGTGGTCAGTACTGGGTCTGGTGCTGTTTAACATCTTTGTCAGCAACATGGACAGTGGGACTGAGTGCACCCTCAGCAAGTTTGGTGATGATACCAAGCTGTGGGCAGCAATCGACTCACTGGAGGGAAGGGATGCCATCCAGAGGGACCTTCACAGGCTTGAGAAGTTGGCCCAGGAGAACCTGATGAAGTCCAACAAGGCAAAGTGCAAGGTCCTGCACATGGGTCGGGACAATCCCAAGTGCAAATACAGGCTAGGCAGAGAATGGATTGAGAGAAGCCCTGAGGAGAAGGACTTGGGAGTGTTGGTTGATAAGAAGCTCAACATGACCCAGCAATGTGCACTCACAGCATAGAAGGCCAGACATATCCTGGGCTGCATAACAAGAAGTATGGCCAGCAGGTTGAGGGAGGTGATTCTGCCCCTCTACTCTGCTCTGCTGAGACCCCACCTGGAGTGCTGTGTCCAGCTCTGGAGCCCTCAGCACAGGAAAGACATGGAGCTGTTGGAGCAGGTCCAGAGGAGGGCCACAAAAATGATCAGAGGGATGGAACACCTCTACTGTGAGGAAAGGCTGAGAGAGTTGGGGCTGTTCAGCCTGGAGAAGAGAAGGCTCTGGGAAGAACTTATAGCAGCCTTCCAGTAAGGGGGAAGGCCTTCCAGGAGGGGGGCCTACAGGAAAACAGGAGAGGGACTTTTTGCAAGGGTGTGTAGTGATAGGACGAAGGGTAATGACTTTAAACTGAAAGAGGGTAGATTTATATTAAATGTAAGAAAGAAATTGTTTCCTGTGAGGGTGGTGAGGCACTGAAACAGGTTACCCAGAGAAGCTGTGGATGCCTCCAGCCTGGCAGTGTTCAGGGCCAGGTCGGATGGGGCTTTGAGGAACCTGGTCTAGTGAAAGGTGTCCCTGCATGTGGCAGGGGCTTTGGAACTAGATGATCTTTAAAGTCCCTTCCAACCCAAAGCGTTCTACAATTCTATGAAGTCGAATCCTGGGTCTAGCTGCCAGATGGAGAGTTAGGTAACTGTCTGGGTTTGAGTACAGTTGAAATGAGATGGGCTGGGAATCATCAGACTAAATGCATCCTATGACAAACATCTAAAGTAGAAGTGAGGAATCATAGCCCACATTTCTAACTGTTGTCCCGGTTGTCTCCAAGTTAGACAACTTCTCTTAAAGTTAGATAAGATGAATCCCACCCGCAAGGACTCAAAGTCCAATATTCCAACATAGGAATCAAATGAGTGAGAAGAGTCTTTCACTTCTGAGGGCATATAGGCCAAAACTGAGTCCACACATACGCTGGCAATCTCCTAGAGAATCAAATACCATATTTACTTCTTCATTCTGTCATTTGTCGTGGCTGGCAGAGAGTAACACCAGTAGTCTGATAACAGGTGTACATCATGGACAGAATGTGGGCTTTGAAGGCCAAATCTGAAATGAGCTAGTATGGATTTAGACATCTTTTAACTTTAGGTTTAATGGGCTGGGGCCTTTTTTAATGCAATATAACTGCCATTTTACGTACAGTGTCAACAGCCCGTGAATGGATCTCGGTGCACTACTGGCATAGCCACCACGAGCGACTGCACTCCTCTGAGCATGCTCTGGACACCACAACCATCTCTCCTTACTACCTGGCTGCATGCCCCCATCTGCTTGGGCTCCAACTTCTGTCACAGAGTGATAGCCTCTTTTGCCTAGATATTACCATGTGAGCAATAAGATGTACTAACAACAAATAAATTATGCCTTGATTTGCAATCCCCTCAAGTCAGAGTATAATTCAGGTCAGAATCTGGATTTAATCTTTTAATCTTGGGTTTTCCAGGTACTTCTTTTGGTCTCGTGGGTCCCCAGGTAAGTCAGTTACCCTCTCTGTGACTCATGTTCACCATCTCTGGTGAAGCAATTATGGTTTCCACCTACTGTGCAAGAGATGGGAAGGATTTGTTGCTCAAGTATCACAGAGAGCCAGGAAGAATGTCTTAAAGAAGCTCTGTGATAGCAGTGCTGTGCAAAAATCAGTGAAATCCTTTGGCTCTCAAGGGGTGTTAAAATGATATACTTGTTATTTAAGACACAATATCTTACAGAATTTTCTGCACCTAAAGACTAGGGCTCATCACAAAACCCAGGTTTTTTGCAGGACCAAGTAGGGATGGTGTATTTCAAATAACTGGCCCTGGATCATTCCTAGACATTGTTAGTTGCCACTGAACAAAGCGATATTTTAAAGAAAATATGTTATTTTAGTGTATGTTTTTCCCTGTGTAATGAGCTACCACATGGGTCAATTTTGTTCTCTGTAATACATCAAAGCAATGGGAGTGCATTAAGAACCAAATGAGGGTCTTGGCCTCTCATCTTAGTTTTATCTCCCTCAATAATAATGAAGCTGGGTAACTTCCTAGAAAATAACAAACTGATATAAACAGCACTGGTTTGCCAGCTACTGTCATTGCTGATGGATAGTACTACAGCCTGAATGGGTTGTCCACATAGCTATTTGTCAGCACTGTCTGTGAGGAGCTCTATGATAACATACTGTGCTAAATTCACTCTCTTGTCTACAAAGGAATAAAAAATAGCTCATTTGAGTCAATAGATGTCACACAGAGTAAACAACAACAAAACCAGGATGCAGTTATATTGCAACCTCGCCAAAAAGACACCCTTACTGCTGAATGGGTTGCTGCTGATTTAGACGCCTGGGAACCTGGGTATATGCTGGTAAGGTTTGCTGACTGTTGGTTAGTTATCTTTCTGTCAGAAGAGGTAAATATGTTTACTGCTTGCACGCACAGAGAGAAAATGTGCTTTTGCATTAATCACCTACATTTCTATTACTGCTTGCAAAGACCACTGCAAAACTGACAATGATCATTCCTCTCCTTGTAATCTTATTTATATCAAAGGGTAAATTTGTCGAGGTGTAGACATTTCTTAAAAAATAAAGAAGTGTGGAAATATGCTGAATTTCTGTTGTTCAGAGCTGTTACCTGAAGCCTGTTTGTTGCCTAACTGATCAAAATGGACCACGTGCAACACTGGAGCTGGGCAAACAAACCAGATGGCTCTGCTTGTACGTGGCTTGGCTCTCCTCACACCACATCTCGTGGTATACCTTGGGCTTCTTTTAAAAAAAGAATGCCTTTGTGCTCTAAAATATCTACATCGAAATACCAAATTATATAATGTAGGACATAGGACAGAGGCAACCATCGTGCACCATTGGTACTGCAGACAGTTGTCAACCTCTTGAAGCACAGCGACATATCGCTGTTTCTAGTGAGAAATAAGGCAACCCCAGCAGCCGCAGGGGAGGACATCAGTTCCCTCTTCCCCTTGCTCTTTCCTCTCAATCAGCTGGCACCTCACTCTTCAGAAAAACAAGGAGAAGCTGTTTCAGCTGATGGTGAAACATGTGGCAGGCTTTCTCTTAGGAAGACTTGCAGGATGATACTTCCTCATGTTTTCACCAACACACTGGCATGGCAAAATCCTCAACTTGGAGAGAAAAGTCAGATGGGAAGTTTTGCAAGTTTTCAGGAAGTAAAGGCTGTCCTTGTTTTGCAGGATGGTTCATGGCACAAGATTGCCAAGGTAGGATGAATAACTCTTCTTCACAAGCCTAGTCAGGGCACAATGCTGCCAAAGGCTTTTAGGTTGCTTTTTCTCCCATTCAGAGCCCAGTTTTCAGTGCTAGTACCATAGCATCTCCTTTTCCCTGAGCATCCCTGATGGGAAATCACACCATAAATGTGTCTTCCAAGGATGATAAAAGGAAAGAGCTTATTTAGGAGATCCCTTATGTGTATTTAATGGTCGAAGACTGATACAGCTTTCTCCAAGGCTATGGGAGCGACTTTCATACAAAACACTGTAGCTTACTGAGCCTACCAATTGCCATGTCTGCTCAGAAAAACAAGTGACCCAGGAATAAGTACAGAGAAGTGGATGATCTGGCCAGGACTGAGATAGCATCCTCATTTCCCCCATCACTATTTCTAGCCGGAAGGCCAAGTGTGAGTGACATTATGTTGATTTTAATGAAGAATAAATGATCCAGACCTTTTATTTTACAGAGGCTGGTCTGACAATAAATTCCTCAGCACTACCTGGATAGTATATTTACTCCCAGAACTATTCTAATTCAGTTGTCGATTACAAAGCACACCACACGTGGTTCATGGAGCCTGAAAATGCTGTCACGCTCTGTATCACGCTATCTCTGTTGGGGGAGTTGAAGTGAAAGGCTGAAACTTGATCGGTTGTTGGATTAGGAGACTGTGTGAGGAGAAACAAAGAAATTACCCAGAGTAAAATGGATACCTCAGTACTAGAAAGGTTATAGCTTGACCACACGCATTCTTTAATAATGCATTTCCAACATAAACAGAGCCACAGGCACTTGGCATAGAAGACAGCTTCTCTTTTTTGCAGGTCATCAATATACCATGTTTACATTGTCAGGCTGGTCTCAACAGTGTTAAATTATAAATTAGACTCAGTGCAAGTAGAGATGTAAACACTGATCTGTATACTATAGCAGCCAGAACATGGGCTAAGCAATTCATCGCTTTCAGGTAAAGGTTTTAATAGGAAGCTTGGGAAAAGCTGGACTCTGGAAAAGTTTCACAGAAAGTGTTTAAAGGTATTTTTGTTCTAGATGGAGCATCACTTGGGAGTAATTTCAGTTAAGCGCCATTTCCTAAAGATGTCCTTGGAGTAGCTTGCATGCAGTACAGAGTAAAAGTACAACTGTCTCTTAAGGACAATCATCTGCGGCATACAATATTGACACATTAAAATGACAGTGACAGTGACAGGGGCAGGTTATTCTAACGTTTTAGATTAACAAATTATGACAGTCTTCAAAATACCCAGCTGGAAAATGAAGCAGTTGTGTTGGGAATGCAAAGAAGCACAGGCACCAAAAACATCTGGAGAAAACTACAAATATTTTCTGCTTGTATTGTGACCTGTAGATGACAGCAGAAGTCCTTTGGTCTCCATCTCCAGCAAGCTGATTGAAAATTTAATAAAAATATTTCCTGAAAACTTACTGTAATGTTGATGTTTCGTTGATACCTTCGAAAAACCAAAATAATAAGTATGTTTATAGACTTATAATAATATTATTATATGTTTTATAGCGTTATCTTTATGTTATTAAAAATTGCCGGGCACCCGCTCGCCACACACTGGCAGAGCCAGCATGAAATAGCAGTGTTCAGGTGGCATGGTGAATGCTGTACAGCTGACCTTCTTCCACCTCCGCATCTTTTTGATGGTCTAATCCTGTGGTGTACCGAGAAGAATAATTTGGGCAGCTTTGCCTGGCAAGGCCATTTGCCTGCTGTAGCCTGGCAGGGAGCGGGCTCAAGGGCAGGCTCGGTGTGCTGGAACGGCCACACAGCCTGTGCAAGCGGCCACTTGTAAAGTGCCATTTCCCTTAACATGAGCATGATATGGCTACTGAAAAGAAATAAGCCTTCAAGCCATCTCAGCTTGTATGGATGTGCTGAGCCTGTTCTGGAAGCAACCTCAAGTGGTCCTCAGACGCCTCCATTTCTTTTTCATAAAGGAGAGTTGTGTTTGTGTAAATATGGTCATCTCTGCTTCTTCAGCTCCTCGACGAAAGAATTTTGTTTTGCTTCGCTCATATGAGGGCAAGAGCTGTCTCATACTTGCTGGTACCAAAGCTAAGAACTGTGTAAGTGCCAGGGCAGAGGCAAATAGAGGTGAACAAGGTCTTACATACACTCTATAGGCTTCAGGATCCCTTCACAGATCATTTGTTTAATCATACAGCATTTCTGGATGTGGAGCCATCAGTATTTGAAGGGCAAGATAGGTTTTTCTTTTTATAACTGTGACTCTACCTACTTGTACCTGGTGTCTGTCAAGACGGGAAAGCAAATTCTAAACTTGCAAGAGCTCTCTTCGGAGAATTTCACTTTGGCCAAGGGAGAGAGTGTGTCGGAAGAGGAAGGGCAATCATGATAATATTTAGGGTTCATTGTTCCTGTATTCAAAAGAGAGCACTGCTCTGATGATGTCTGAGCTCCTGGATAAAAACAGGAAACACAATTTCACTCAGTATTTCTATGGCCAATGTGTTGTTGCTGTCACGAAACCTCAGCTTAAGCTGGATACATAGCCCCGCCGCTGGCACATTTGTGCATCCACAAAAGTTTAGAAAACTTAGAACCTCTAGCTTCAAAGTCAGACTAAAAGCTGGGAAAATCTAGTCCAATCCAAGAGGTATGGCTTGGAGATGTTTTCTGGGGACAAGGCTGTCTGGCAGGAGGATGCTGAAGTGACTTATTTACATCGTACTAGAACAGAGGGTCCAGTCAGGGTTGGACTCCATTCTGTTATCTGATAAACACACACACACGTTAAATCATACTCCTTATACCAAGCTGAATACAGATATTTTATGGGATTTAAAAATTCATTTATGCATTTCATACCATGCCAGCCAAATCAAAGGAGGCATAGATGACACAGGAGAGGAGCAGCACACATTTGACCAATACCTAGAATTCCTGGGTGTGTCTTAATCTGTTTTACTTAGTGAATCACACAATGTAAAGGCCTTGAAAGAACTTTTCTGAAATTCCATTTTGGAAATTTGTGGATCTGTATCACATTTTAGCTTTTTTTATATGTTTTCCTAAGATTCTTTTTTTCCAGCTAAACCAATGATACTGCAATTATGAAGTGTTTCATGATACTTGAGACACAGTCCTTCTTTCTTCTATCCCCCATCCAAACCAACAAACTAGCCAGTGAAAATTTAAATAAAGAAACAAATCTCCCCCTATACTTCCTGCAATTGTTATCATCTGTCTGACGGGGGTTTGGATCAGTTGTGTTTTCTTCTCCTTCATTTTACTCACCATTGATACTAAAGGAAGGGTTTCTGGTGTGTACAGGAGACTAGGAACATAAAGCTGGTGGTTAGCATAATTTTGGACACTGAGTTCATGCCAGCGTTTTTTGGGGGAAGTTGTGCTCAAATTTGCAATCAAGGCAATTGTGGTCATTCTGCCTGTAAAGGCAGAGCTCAAAGGTGAACCCATTTTCCCCAGTGATGGTCTTTTCCTGCCTGGGAAGCCAATTTATCCACTTGTGGCTACAGCAAGGATAATTGCCAGCCTTCAGGCAGTGTGGATAATCAGGGAGTTTGGGCCCCAGCTTGGATTTGCATGCCAAACTAACATACTGGTACGGATGTAGCCTTTACTCACAGGTCAGTATTGACTTCACTTTAAGTGACTCAAATGTCTGCAATAATACTGATTTGTAGGGAATTTTATCTGCTTAGTCTTTGTGAAAATCTGACTTAAATAATCCCAATAACTCCTCAGTGATTCATTTTCAAGCATGCAATTTTGCCACCCTCACACCTGAGAAGCAGATTTTTTGGCACACGAACTGTACATGCTTGAGGGAAGCTGGATTGCAATCCGCATGGAAATTGAGCTCAGAGTAACAAGGTGGGTGAGATCTCCCAGCTACTCAAATTGCTATTGATCCAGCTGGGAATCTGCTCAAACATATTTGTCTTTATTACCGATATAGTGAACAGGTTGGATAGGGACCTCATTTCATTTGGTGCTAGTCACAATGGGGCACATCTTAGAGTCTCTGAAATGCAAGTGAATTGTACTTGTTCAAAACCCGTGGTCCTTCTGGAGTTTAGCCTACTGACCAATTTATTGTAACTCTTTATAAAAAAAGTCTAAATGGATACCCAGTGAATACAGGGATTACTGCTTGCCTCCAAATCAGTAAGTAGTAGTATCATGCTACATGGAGCAGCAGCAAAATTTCTTATCCAGTGGTGAGAAGCACTCAACTTCTTCCATGCAAAGTAACTAAGACCTATGCAAAAACAGATGAATCCTGTGTCATTATTTTCTAAATGTGACATTACAGACATCACAGTGAGATTAGAGTTGGGAAACAAACTACAGCTGTAAGAGCTTTGGGGAAACCTGATGAAGGATACACATTCCTACTTGCAAAAATAGAATCTACCAAGCTTATGAGCCCAGCAAGACCTAGAGGTCACAGGCACTTCCCCTTACCAGGCAGACCAGGTGTCCATGAAGTGAGATGGTAGCATGGGGCCAGCTTCCCAGTGGTCATAGCAGTCATCATCTTGGAGCTGTATCAAGGGAGGATGGACTAGTAAAATCTCCTTTCCACTTTGCAGACAGGTCACTGGTGGGATTTATACAAACACCAGTGTAAGACAAGTATTTAACTCCCCTAGAAGTAGATATGCTTTGAACTCAGTAGGAATTAGGCACCCATGCTGCTCTGGATATTTGGTAAAGGGAACGTCAGCCTCAGGGACTGTGCTAGACCAGTAGAGACTGATGCATCTTCAAGAAACTGAGCCCTGGAAACCTTTCATCAGCTGGGCTGTCCTACAGTGACCACTGCAGATGGTATAAAAGCCTGCTGCTTGTCTCATTTCTGATTCTGGTAACCTTTGCAAGCATGGCCTTAACTTCCAGCCTGGTGCAGTAACTTTCACTTTACTGAGCCCCTTGTACTAGCTTTCAGGTAAGCCCATATTCTCCAAGCATTTCCTTACCTTCATTTTCTTGGTTTTCAGGTTCCTGCCAATGGCTGCGTGATGAAGAGAGCCTCGATATTCCTTTACCTAGATCCACCTAAATTCCACCCTCTTTGCAGCTTTGATTTCCAGGTGCTCTCATTTCCAGGGGCTTCCCAGGGAGCCCATTAGCACAGTGCACCCTCCCACCCAGATGAGCTAGCTGCTCTCCAAATCACTCCTGCTGCCACCTCAGGAGAACAGAGTATCTCCGTCTCCTTTAACTACATATTAGTTATAGCCTCTACTGTAGAAATACAATGAATTTGGCATGAAATGACAAAACAGAGTTGTTTATTACTCTGTAAACCCTGGAGGGCCAAATGGTTTTGACACTCAGGCAGTGGAGTGATTACAAATCGAGCCTTTGGGCTGCAGCAGTCCCAGGGCTGCTGCTCTCTCTCAGCAATACATCCTCTGTTGGCTCTTTGCTTGCCAGCTCATTGCAGAGCTCTTTCTACTGTCCATTTTGGTGCAGTACGTTGGTGTCAGCTTTGTGCTTGGCCTCTCACAATCGTCCCTCTCCAAACCCTGGAAACAAGCGAAGAAAACAGCAGCAGGTAGTCATACATCTGGCTGTTGGAGCCCAGAGTGACATGCCATGAGATAAGCTGTTGTGCCATGGAGAGAGGTCTTGAGCCTGCAGATTTTTAAAATGTAGTTTAGCACTTGTAATCCCAACTTTTTTTTTCATTAATATGATCTTTATTTGTAAAACCAGCACAGAAAACTTTTTCTGGTTTCCTCCAAAAACCTTGGTCAGTGGATAAGATTTGGCCTTTGGACTATTATGGTCAAAATTAACTAATTCTGTTCTTGAAATACAATATGCACAACAAATAATTTAGCTGCAAGCACATTTTTTTTCTTCTTGCAAAACCAGTGTCTTTAATTTGCACCAAATCATGTTTCACATTAAAGAAAAGAAGCTGAATACCTGCTCTTTATCATGAGAAGGCAGGGGGGAAAGCTTCCTTATAAAGTCATGCAGAGTCATTAAAATCAGGAAAGCGGTTCCTCTAGCAAATCTCCTTGTTCCTTCAGTTGTATTTCCTGTCACACTTATGCTATTTGCGTATGCATTAGGGGCTCTTGTTAAGAAAATGGCAAGTGGGTTAATGGAGAGTTTTCAAATACTTCTCTTGTGAGGCTGAGGTCCCCCTGGGATTGATTTAATTGTTCCTACAATGAAAGCAGTACGGTCCTAAGGTTCTGTAGCTCAGATAAACATCTTTAATCACTTTCATGTTGAAATAAAAGGAGCTTGGGAATGTGAAACTTTAGTACACTTTGATTCCTGAAAAGAGAACTTAGGGACACATTGCAGATACATATATAAATCATCTTGCTAACATTAGAGGAAGGGCTTCCTATAAGGCTTTCAGGATGCTTTAATGTAAGTAGCTCCTATTATTGCAGCTAATATATTTTGCACATGTGAACTGCTCTTTGGATGACGGGAATGCAGCTGTACAACTTCAGCTCCACTCTGAAGCTGAAACTGGTCATTATCGAACGTGTTGTCGCGTATCAGTCTGAAGGCAAATTCTGAGGTTTAACTTAACTGGAGGCTTGCCAGGCAGTAGACAGGGTCTGTTCTCCTCTCCATGTGCAGATGGGAGTCCCACCGACATTAATGGAGAAAATAATAAATACCCTAACAAACTCATAAAGAGGTAGGCTGGTATCAGGCTTAATTATCCATGTTCATGCCAAGGAATGCCTATGCCATCAGGTGCTCCTGCTAAGAAGTTACCTGGAATGAACCGTCCCAGAAAGCAGCAAGGTGTCTTTTTTTCATTTTTTAAAATTTATTTTTAAATTATAAACATTTAATCCACCACTGGAGCTAATTAGTAGGCATGGCAAAAAAAGAGCTGTACTGCTGCTGCACGCCTTGTTTCTCCTACTTGCACACAAATGATGCTATCAATACTGGGAACCAGCATCCCAGTTTGCCTTCGGGGCTCTGCAGCGCAGTAGAGAAGAGGCACTGCTGTGTGTACCTGCCTTCCGTGCGTGTGAGCAGCAGCCACAGGAACACGGCAGCCCTCCACTGCTCGGAGAGAAAGGGAAGCTTGCTCAAAACACTTCTCAGTGCACAACTTTGTGTAACAAACAATAAAAGAGCATGTTTCATTGTGGGTCTTTGCAGGGGAAGGAAATATGAGTTCTGCAGGACTGTGCTGCAGATCCCTGATGGCACGGTAGCATTTCCAGAGTGTCCTGGAATGGAGAGTAGGATCCTGATGCTTTGCTATTTATTACTTTGATGCAAGTTTACTGACTTGGTGAAAATCTCTTTTCTCCCATTGAGTACTGTAGTATGGATAGAATGAAGTCCTGTCCCCTTTCATTTCAGTGCCTCATAATTTTCTTTAAGTTGAAGAGCAACATTAATCCATTTTAAATGTTGTTCTCATCCTGCAATAAAATAGGGCTGGTTTATTTCAGCGTACTGGAAAGAGAAATCATGTCCATTCTCTCACCTTCAGAAGGTTTTGTGATTTTGTTATATCTGATTATGGCTGCACATTCAGCATTCTCAGGAATTTTACTGTTCCTTTTCATTAAACTTATTTTTTATACATTCCTTATGTAAAGAATATGTCTGCAGGCAAATAAACACAAAGGTAGAACCTAGCAGCAAGTAAAAAGTCTTATGAAGTTCGTGTTCCAGAAGTTTTGTTTCACAACAGTTTTTTTTTTTAAATACCTGCTATATTTTCAAGCCACAACAGAGAAATGTTATAAGAGACTTACCATGCAGCGCACAACCACTTGCTACCTCAAATTCATTTTTAAGGTTTCCCTTTCCTTGAGAGTTTCTGTTGAAATCATTTCAGTGACTGAATCCTGCTTGCTTCAGGACACAATGGGGGGTGTTACCCAGAGGGGAAAAAAACCCACTGCGTTGTCTACAGCATGACAAAGAAAATTAGGCACATAGGTATCATTTACTTGATTCCTTTCATGGCCTCTAATTGTCTGTTTACATGGAGTATATCCACCACACACACCCCAATATTTTCTGCAGGCTAAGACAAACTTGGGGGATTGTAGCACAGTGAAATAAACCAGCTCTCTGGTGCGGCCTCTTGCTGACTGGATATTTACAAATCTAATGTTCTTCCAACTTGGAGTCCAAAACAAGAAACCTGTTCTTCTGGCTACTCTAATGATTATAGCTACTTTTCCTATGACTGCTCCTGCTGAACTACTTAAAACTTTTGTTAAATATATATTACTTATTACACTCAGCTGATAATACTACCGATCCTTCTGTTTTAGTGGGCAATATTCCAGGTCTCTCATTGAGATAAACTGCCCGGACTTTGACCCCATAGTTTATCCACTTCAGAACAAGATTATTGTCTCATAAAACTGTTCAGATGGTGCAGTTAATACTTGCTATTATTTCAGAGGCCAGAGCCATAATCTTCATCATAAAGATTTAAGTCCTTTTTACATGCTTAAAGTTTTCAAACTATGGGTCATATCGTGCCATTGATTTTTACGCAAAACTTCTAGTGTTTTTTTCAATAATTGGGTTCTTTCCTCTTGCGATTTCACACCACAGGATCAGAATGATGCAATCACATTCCTAATACAAATTTATGAACTTTGTATCATCGAATTGGTGCTATAAAACAAAATCATTTTCAGTCCAAAGGGCATGTGAGTGTATATTTGACAGACCTGTGCATCATTCTGCAAGCAACCATTTTTCTTAATATCAGCCAGCGAAACAAAGTTATACGTGAGTGATGTTGCTATTATTGAACTGATGGTAAGCCCAAGCACTCTGCTGTTCCCTCCCTGAAATCATTTGATACAACAGTGGCGTTCCTGTTCAAACACTACAAATCAAAAGACACAGACTCAACTTCAAAGGGAAATTGAAATGTCCAGATGAAAGTTGAGATGAAAGTCTAGATGGAAAGACAAGTGTGCCGTGGTTTGGCTCATCAGATAAGTGGGGAACCAGGTGCATGTTTGAATTTTCCCCCGTCATAAAAATAAAATCTTCATTCTTTTTTGGGGGGGTGAGGGTCTGCAGACGTGCAGATCCATTGCCTCATCTACAAAAGGTCTCTGTTATTTCAGTGCTCAAAACAAACGAAAGTTTATGAGAACTAAATCCCATTTTTGTCCCTTTTATACCAATTGCATACACACTTTGTTTGTTTCCTGTTTCTCTTAAAGCAAGCAAAAGTAAAGCAGACTTGTGGAATGGCAGATAATTAAACATGCGAAGATGAAAGAGAATGAAAAATTAAGCCTCCATTTGCGAGTCTGCTGTGACTGAATGTCGTCTGCTCCCTCCGGACCCAGCCTAGAGACCACCTGGTCTGGAGCAGTGAGATGGTGTACAAATACTATGTAAACATCAGCCCTGCATGAGAGCAGCGTCCCTGTTACCCTGCTGCGGAATGGCTTGAAACAAGGGGCCAAAATAGCATCGAAATCGCATCACAGAATAGAAGAGCCTTAACCCTTCTCACTTTGCTCTAAGATACTGCCAGAAAGGAAAGGGAAGATGCCAAGGCACTGTGAGAGGCATGTGCCACCAGAGAGTCCCTCCTATGAGGGTTACTTTCCCTGGTTAAGAGGCTTTGCCAAATACTAAAACTAAAAGTTACCGTGACATGTAACTTCTCAGTTAAACTACTCTTCTTATTTCCTAGATTTCTGAAAAAAATGCACTACTTTATTAGTAAAGAATCAGACCACAGAAGAGAGGTTTGGGACCTTGTAGAAATTAAAAAATAAGAGCAGCAAAATTGTCTTTACTGTTAAAAAACCCCATATTTCCAGAGAGCTACAAGAAATCTGCTATTCTTAAGTTGTGTTCTTAACACAAAAATATTGCATTCTAAAAAAATGAGTTTTGAAAAAAAGTAATGTGATTCTACACATCTTTAGAGCTCTTGGGGATGCTATTTACTTTAGCTGCTATAACTACCGTCAGCCTCACTTACATGAAGAGGGAGATCAAAGTTCCCTGCCAACCAAAAGAAAGAGGCAAAATGGTCACTAAAGATATTCTGTTTTCTCTTAGCAGGATTTAAACCAAATCCTGACAAAGTCCCTCTAGCAATAGGCACACCCAGGCACAGGGGTCTCTTTGAATGGGGTTTACCTTCTCCAGATTTTGCCTTCTGAAGACTGGGTGTGCCCAACAAGTTGGACAGCTCTAATTGGTCTAAAAAGTTGGTCATTCCAGAGGGAATTCATCCCTTGTAACTTGCATGCCTCTCTTAAGATGGGATAAATCACCTCTAGGAGATAGCTAGCTCCACCCATCGACTCTGAAAGGAGCTGAGATGTCTAGTTTAGATAAGACACAGGTAGATTAGATGCTATTTTAAAAATAAAATCAAGTAGAATGAATTCCATATCAGTTCTGAGATCAGTATCTCTTTTTCTTCCCAAATTATGTCTAAAGTAGAATTATCCCATGCAAGAGGAAAGACTTATTGACTTGAGAGGTTTTTTTAAATTCTAGGACTGTCACAGTGTTTACAGCAATGAACTTTCAGTCTGTGTCTCTCAGAGTGATTTCTCCTGTGGTGATACTCTTTTCCTTAGTACAGGGTATCAATAGAAGAGCTGGTCTCCCTTTTTTCTAGTGTAATTTCATGGTCAGTAATAGATTGCAATTTATACCTCATCTCTCATCTTGTGTCTCAAGTCACTGATCCATAGACATTGTTGATCCTTGGCTGCTGAGCTGTCAGTGATTCAGAACCTGTAACGCCACTTTTCACAACCTGACCCTTCCTAAACAGATTGTAACCGACGGTTTTAACATTCCGATCAAGTAAAATTTTCCCCCTAGTTTCATTAAGGCCACCCTGAAGTTGAATATATGCTCATAAAAGATCATTTCCAGTTCCTTCTGTTATTGCCTAGACCCCTGGCATTAGTGTACAAGCAATTAAAGAATTTATTCTCTTAATGTCCCCAGGTGTCTTGATTAATATTGTTCTTGACATATTAATTTTTGTGCTAAATGAATGTTCATTTGTCCCCTCTTTTTGTTCTCCCGTTTTGTTCTTAGTTTAGTGCTCTCTTGTCCAGGAGACTGTACCCAGCGAAGACTGCTTCTGCTGCTGCTGAGGTGGAAACCATCCAAACTAGACCAGCCTCTTACTACAGAAGTGGGGCCCCAAAGCCAACCGCTCCTCCTTTGCACCCTTCATATACACAGTGGTTTGCTTTAGGATCTTTAATTGTTGACTTCTTTTGCTCAAAGAGTACGAAGGATCTCTAATAAAATAACCTGGGCACCTGTCTCCTGAGGACGACCCCAGGCTAGGTACCAAGCTGCTGGATTTTACTGTGTGGCAGTCATTCCCAAACATCAGATGGAGGGTGGAAATTCAGAGACAGTTTCAAGAAAATTGAGATTGCCATTCAGTGTGAAACACTATGCTAGCCTATCCCACCCTCTCAGAGCTCACCACTCACCTGGAGCAGACTGATTGCAGCAGAGCTACTTCTGTAGCTATTGGCTGGTGAGCTGGCCCTTCCCCTTTGCTTCTGCTTTAGTTTAGAGTGGTGCAAATTGAGAGTCCTTCAGCTGAAATCTATACAGTTACTCAGGTGCACAGGTGGCACTAGGAAAAATAAGGCTTTGCTCCCCGAAATTATTTTGTCTCTGTTTATTACTTCTGGAGAGTCAGTTGGTATAGATTCTCTTGAATCCACCCAACAGTTTATCCCAGCAGAGAGGCAGGCTGCGACTCCGGTGCGTGCTCCTCCCTGCACAGTAGCAGACCCCTCTGGAGCACACAGGATCAGGCCAGACCTCAGCCCCATTCACTGCAGAGCAGATCCAAAACTTTTCTTCCGTGCTAAGCCTGAACATGGGCCACCTCTGCCAAAGGAGAAGGAGAGGGAGAAGTAGAAGCACCCCTGGGCTGGGCGCCCAGTGTGAGCCATGGGGCCAAGGCTTCCAGCTGCTGCTGCTGCTGCCTCCGGCAGAGACGGGAGGTGCGGGGGGCATTGCCAGGGTGAACGGTGGTGCTCGCCCCCTCTCTCCACTCCTCCATGCCAGTGTTGGCTGCTCCCTCACACATCCCAAATGCTTTCTTGGTGGCGGTGGTGACAGCAGAGCTGCCAGCCCAGCTCTCCAGCCCTCTGGCAGAGGCGAGGGAGGCAGCGGGACATGGGCTCATTTCCTCCCACAGCTGAGCAACTGCTTACTCTGGCTCTGTCTAGACCTGGCCTTGTTCTTACAACTGTAAATATAGTTTCTAAAGAGCGCTGGCCAAAGCTGCTTCCTTCTAAAATCTCTCTTAATGCCATGTGGTTATTTCACAGGCTATGTATCACTCTGCGGTCCGTTTGGTGCACAACAACAAGCTGGGGTTCAATTCTTATGAGATCCTTCCTCAAAATAAATACACATCAACTACCCTGTCTCAGGATCCTGCAGCACTCTCCAAGACTGGATTTGTGTCTCTGGTCCCAAGCAGTGAGTTAAGCAAATGGATTTAATGGAATGATCTTTACCAGAAGCAGGGGGGAAAGGGAGGGGGAACAACATCAGTTTGGGAAGCCTGGGCACACCAGGGCCCTTGGAAAGCCTTAGCCAGGGCAAGGCTTCCCTGCCGCTGGGAGGCTTGTGGAGGAAACTGGCCCCCAACCTTCCTTCCCCACCCACCCTCCCCACCACTTGCTGCCGCAGACGATTCCCACCAGTGGGAGGGATGCTCTGTGCTGCAGAAGAGGGTGTCTGGTTTCCAGGACTATCCAGAATCGAGGCAGGCATTGCTCTGCTGCTGGGAAGGGAGGTCCCAACTGCTGTTTCTGCTAAATGCGCTCGTCGTCCATCACTAGTGCTGTTCTTCGCTCTGGCTGAGCTTGCTGATGGCTCCTCTCCCAGTTCTGCCCATTGCAAGTCATTCCCTCTTGCTGTGGTTGTCATTAACCTCCCGCACTAGCCGTGGCCCCGCAAACTGCAGTAGCTAACCATGTTTGCCGCTGGTTTATCAGGCAATTTATTCATTGCTGCATACCTTAGCCTCTGCCTTTTGCTTTCATCTTTTAAGCCTTCCATCAAGCCCTGCAGCATTTCAGCAGTTTCAGAAGACGTGATGACATGATGAGTCCAAATGGAGCCTTTCCCTACTGTGAAGAAGAGAAAGCAAATCCTTTGAGGCCCCTCTCTGCCCAACATTTCTTCCCCTGGTGCCACTGGCTTTGGATGATCCTTCACACTGGGGCAACACTAACCCCAAATGTGCTGAGCTACATTGTTTGGGGGTACTCGTATCTTCAGCTGATGCAGGCTGGCAGGCCTCTAGCTGTCTCGGTTGAGGATTTGTCCCAGTGAGCATCCTGAAGATGAAAAATAGAGCCAATTAAATGGATGGAAAGTCATCAGCATGGTGATATCTCAGCACAGAATTGGAGTGATGAACAGTTTGCTGCTTGAAAAACGTTCATCAGATAGCTGAATCTCCTAAAAATCTAGAACAAAATGAAAATCACAAGGTCAAAAGTAAAAATGCTATGTCATTTCCCTGTAATCAGAAAGGATATTTATAGATAGGGTATTTTGTTAATCATGGCTCCAGCTGATGCAAAAAAAAAAAAAGTAACGCGATAGAAAGTTAATGCTGGAAAAATAATTAACTCCAAGAATACATGAATGTAAAAATAAATTTCAGTCTGCTGTCATTTAAATTTCATTGTATTTCAGGCATGGATAAACAAGGTCAGCTCCCTAAGCTCTGATTCTGGTTTCTTGGTCTCAGGCAATCTCCATTACAAATAATTCCCTGCATTTTAGACTTGTGAACCATTTCTTTTGATAATGGGAAAGAATGGATAGCTCAGGTCATTAAGTGATATTGAGTTTTTCAGCTGTATAGGAAAATACAATGGTGATTACCAGAGTAAGGCTGGAATATATGCATCATTATTTTTTTCATTTTACTAAAGAAAACTTTAGGGTCCATTTCAGCCTTTAGGTAGCTAAAAATTCAAAGCATTTACTTTAACTCTATCCAGCAGTGCAGGCAAACACATCGTCCTGAAGTGTATTGGGATGGCTTGTTTTTATCAAAGACAGGAGTGAGTTTTGGAGTCAGGGAAGACAGAAACTTCCCCTTCCTTTTACTCCCCTGATGACGTCAGTGCTCTAGGATCACAACAGAAATAAAGTCAGCAGATTTTTGTCACTACTTGCATTATTTTTCTTTGTTCCTTATATTTCCAGATTCTCCAGGACAGCTTAGGCTACATTACACTTGGGATTTAAGGTTAGAGGAAAGAGTGGAAATCAAATATGGTGTTTCCATATCCATGGGCTACAAGGAGGGTAGTGTGGTAGTAGGGGACTTGCATCACTAGAGCTGAAAAGCACAGGAATAAAGAGAACATGGGCAGATCGGGGCTGGAGTTGGCAAAGCTCTGTTGTCACCATGGGTGTCTCTGCTGTCTAAAGGAAACCTTGCACTCTGCCACGTTGTATTATACATATGCATATATGTATACATAAGCAAATTAATTACACATAAGTAAATGAATTTATGCATCATGTCCATTGTGGGGATAGTGGTGAGGAAGCCGAGGAACAGCTTGCATATAAGAAAGTCCATATTCTGCTTCTGTGCAGTTACCAGCTGGAAGCTGATGATCTCCGTTAGTTTCTGGACTGACTGCAGAACACCCTCCAAACTTCCCTTCAGGTCTTTTGAGAAAGCATTTTGAGTGACAGCTTTTTCTCTTTAAGCCTTTAATGTTCCTTTTTTGACTGGTAAGAGACAGAGTGAAGGAAAGGGCCCAAAAGCTTGCTCCTGGAGTGATCCGTTTAGTTCAGTTCCCAGCCCCTCTATCCCTTTAGTGAATTGTTGTTTAGAAAGGCAACTTTCAGCTCCTGCAGATGTGCTGCTCTGTCAATTATCAGGCGTAAATGGTAGGGCTTACACATTTTTGTCTCCAGCAAATTCTACTATAAACTTCTTTACCTCTTCCTTAATGGCTTCCTAATGTATCTTAGTGAAAGATGGATATCCCGTACTCTCTTTTAAACACCTCATTCCTTAGATATTTTATCTTGACAGTTTTGCCTTCCACAGCTGGCAATCTCCCAAACACAGAAGCACATTTTTCCCTCTCATAGGCCTACCATCACTAAATGTTATTGTGGCAATTTTATACTTGATTTTATCATCACAGGGGTGGCAGCGGAATGGAGAAGTTTATAATGCTGTAGCATAGAAACCAAGTGCCCTTAACTCAGCATCAAATTAGCAGACATTACAAAGCTCACCTCAGGCTGGCTTACCAACGCGGAGCAAGGGCTGTCCTGTGCCAAGGCAGATGTTCCAGACGGAGCACTCTGTGCAAGTGTGTACCACATCAGATGCCATTCGGTGCTCACAGAGATACCGGTAACCTCTGCATTTATCTCCTTCCTGAGAGAAACTAGCTGCCATTCCTGAATTCATGCAAAGCAATAATTAAAGAAATGCTTCAACAAAGATGTGCACCATGGTTACCATCTATAAGAGTAACACATATCTGTGCTTATTCCACACAGCTGAACTTGCTTTAATTTTGCAAAAATTAGGAGAATGGGATGGAAATCTGCTCGCAGTTACAGTTACTGGAATTTTATACAGAGCAATTTCTGCACCTGATTTTTAAAAAAATGCACCTAAAGAAATGCACGCCAGCGCGCATGACGTTGTGCCAACCTGATACCCAGTGTAACTTTATTGCCGACATGCTAAGCCTGAACATTTTAACTCAAGATTGATCAGATATTTAAAGAATAGCTCAGTTTTTAAGATATTCCTTTTTTTTCATTTTGAAAGTGATTATGATAAGATCAGTATTTTTTAGTATTTTGTGGATGATATAGGGGTAGTTGCTGAAGCTTGGACCTTGCAATTTCTCCCCCATAGCAGTATATTTTATGTAGCACCTCAAACAGTCTTCTTATCTGCATTTTTTAGTAAACTAAACAGAAATGCAAAATGTGTTAATAAACAGTGTTACAAGTGCACATTGCAAAAGCCTAGACTGGATGGAAAATAGAATAAAAAAGCAAACCTTTGCAGCTACAAAAATGTAATTCAGACCCATAATGGGTCTGTTGGCCCATAATGAAAGGTATGAGTCTATGAGGGGCAGCACATTGAGATCAGTACTGCTCAGGGAGATGTGCTTCAGCTCTGAGATGCTGACAGTTCAGAAAAACTTCATTTTTCCTCATCAGTGCCAACTTTTAAAGTTTTCAATTTTGGCTTTCATCAAGAAATCAAATCATCATCCCTTTTTTTAAGAGGCCAGTGTTTCTGAAAAAGACCTCAGGATTTTGTGTACTCCACTGGATAAAATACCAGAAATTTCCCAAGTTTATCTTTCTCTGCCTCTGTTGTTGAGAGGGGGAGTAACGCAACCAGCTAGCACCTATATGCCTGTACTGGTGGCCTATGCTATAATAGCACGTTCATAATGAAATCGACTCTTTGGGTTTTGGTTTTGGCAGAAAAAGGCCCATGTTTATAATTATCAGCTTTGGAGCGGACACTGTCTGTAAAATATGCAGCCAGCTTCAGAATAATGCAGTTACTTAGGAGAAATTCGCTGCAAGGGAGATTCACTAACAGAGAATCAGTTCTGTTTTAACCAAAACCAGGACACTGAGTAAGTATCATCATCTTGGGGCCACACTGTCTGACAAAGGTGACCAGTTTCATACACATATACTAGCTGAATACATTACCAAGTTTAATACAAATACATCACGCTCCTTCCATGTCATACCTGCCAGCAATCTGATATAAGCTTAAGGCAGTGCAAAGGCTTGTGTTCCCCCACAAAGAACTTATACAACCTTCATATGCAGTTGCACCACTGGAAAAACTAAAAAACATATTTGTGTATTTGCGCATATGTGAGAAAAGAAAGGTATTTCTCTTCTGAAGGAATGGGAAATAGCCCACAGAATCACAGAATCACAGAATCACAGAATAGTAGGGGTTGGAAGGGACCTCTGTGGGTCATCTAGTCCAACCCCCCTGCCAAAGCAGGGTCACCTACAGCAGGCTGCA
>Ga0065711_1031467_pt1 | contig 29582 bp, 13 predicted proteins | sample Hoacrofraction12_FD_59098 | JGI IMG/M metagenome (GOLD analysis project Ga0065711, IMG submission 59098) | Hoatzin crop microbial communities from Cojedes, Venezuela - Epithelial fraction 12 v2 (version 2) | ecosystem: Host-associated > Birds > Digestive system > Esophagus > Crop | place... | reverse complement strand
ACACAGAATCACAGAATGTTCGGGGTTGGAAGGGACCTCTGTGGGTCATCTAGTCCAACCCCCCTGCCGAAGCAGGGTCACCTACAGCAGGCTGCACAGGACCTTGTCCAGACGGGTCTTGAATATCTCCAGAGAAGGAGATAAGTTTCATTACGTTATAACAACCTCATTCTTCTTCAGATTTTTTCCTAAACATTCGCCCCTCAATGGATTTTTTAATACTTGCCGTTTGCCTAAAAGTGTTTTTTTGTTTTGGTTTTGTTTTTTTTTTTTTTTTAAATCTTGTCTTTTGAACAGGTGTTCTTTGGATATTGTTGTCTTATGGAGATGAGAAACACGCAATTTAAGAATTTTACCATGCTGTCTTGAATGAGGTTACAGCTAAATTTTTAAGCCTATCTCTCATTTCATCTTGTGGAAGGCGTAGTAACTTCACTTAGTTTAGAGAAGAAAAGCTGTGGAAAGGATGTGGAAGAAAAAAAATGCTTATGTTTTCTTCAGGAATATGTAAAAGCTTTTAGCAGAGACTAATATGGATCCGTTCCCTTTTTTGTATCACTGGTTGTAGCAATACAAAGGTCAAGCGTAAATTAATGTGGAGTTCTTTGATTAACTGTCTGAACAGATTCCCCCCCCCAACCTGTCAGTTAAACTAAGTATAGTAATGCTATTGTATTGCATGTGTACTTAGTGTTGAGGAACAGGAACAATAAATCCCTCTAATTCTGACTTTGAGATCTGATGTGATGTCATATTAGGGAGATACACAGTAAAGTGTAAGCTGACATTGGAATACAGTGTAGTAACTGACTTTTACCATTGCACATAAACAGAGTAATTATTCTAAATCATAGCATCACTTTCAGCTGGATAACCACTAAAATCACTGCACTGTGGTTTCCTGAAAATGCCACAATCCTTCAACTGCCAAATTAAGCCCAGGGAGATCAACCATCAGTAGTGCCTGCAGAGTTATGTAGAGGGATGAGCCCTGAACCAAGTGAAAAGATGTTCTGGAAGAACAGTAACCTTTCCCATGATGTGCACATTTTCCATTACATTTCTGACACAAAATGCTGTGAAATGATTTAATGGTGACATTTTGTTTTGCTGACTTTCCTTTTTCTTATTAAAAAGAAACAAAAGTTAGGTTAGAAGAGTAGAGGAAGAGTGGCCAAGCATTTGAATTCTATTACAGAAATCTGTTCTGTTTTAAAGACAAAAACAAAGCCATTCTCGGTGTACATTGTTTCTGACATTGGATCTTACTGGTTTTGGGGGAAGGGAAACGTATGTATCTTCAGCATCAGTATTGAGCACCTTGTTTGGTAAGGTTAATTTATGTTGTTGCTTTGCAGTAATTGCATACCAAGTGTGATAATTCAGTAAAGCATCCTTTCTAATTAGCAATCACAGAGACCTTACACATCAGCTATACAGCACATGCAGTACACTTATTTTTACTTGTCATTTTTGATGTATATTACTGAAAACGATTCTAGACGGGAGCAGAGCATGAGCAGACATAGTACACTGAAAGGTCAGAACTTGTCACTTGGAAAAGGATAAATTTTTATGGAGTGAGAAAACAGAAAGCTTCTACCCATTGGTGTCATACAGGAGCGTGTCTGCATCTAAAGTAATACATGTAAGAATGCTTGGACAGAACAATTGCTTGTCTAAAGTGTGGTTCATGCATCCTTTGGCAGCTTTCGATTTGCTGTTTCAGAACTGATGAAAAGCCTTGCTTGTTTCTAACACAGTATACAATTTTATCTTTGAAAAACAGAGCTTTTGCTTTTGTTTTCTTAAGGGTGTGTGAAGTTTTCTTGGCACTAAATTTATTTTATCCTTCTCCCATCCAGTTTGATTGTGTTACATGATGGTTGCTGTCATTGTAAGTCATTCTGTTTCCCTGAGGGGGCATCTAAATATGGATAAAACATTTTAGTTTGGAGTCACTGAAAATAAACATAGGGTTTTAGTTGCACAGTAATTTACTTGAGAGAAAATATGTCTATGTTGGAACATGTTTGCTGTTACATTACTTACTGGTTGGCCAAGAAGGCATGCTGGCTTTGACAAACGAAAAGTAAGTTCTGGGCAGAGAACCTGGGTTTGTTCAACTGAATTCTAAAACCCAAATCACGTATATTATATAAGTATTTGGAGCTAGAAGTAAACACAGACAACTAACTCCCTACTTCTCTGGAAACCTAATGCGTACATTGGGTGTTAAGAGTAGGATGTGTCTTACGAAAACTGTGTGGCAACTGATAGCACCTTCAGGACTTTATGAAAGCTTCAGCATCCCACATATGCTAAAACAGTTTTGATGAGTTGTTTGTGTTTTGGAGAGGAAGATGAAATGGTAGTGATAGCCAGAGGTGAATACGGTACTGATATTGCAAAATTGAAATGTTACTCAGTTTTAGCTTGGTTAGATAGAAATAAATACAAGTACAAGTCAGTGATATCAGTGGACTGATAGCTAACTTAGTAAATTCTAAAAAATAATGTTCTAATAAAGGCTAAAATAATTGTAAAAACTGTAATGGCAGTAACCTAAACAATACCATTTGTTGACATTTATTTGACCATAATATGTAAACAATAATTTCAGAGCAGTTTCTTACAAAAGGCTATTAAAAATGAAATAGATATGATGAAATGGTTTTGGCAGCCTTTAGCTGTTTGCTAACAATTTAATACAGCAATAAAAGTTAGCAATAGCAGCACCAAAATTGCATAGCAGAAACTTGATTATAATTTGGTAAGAAAATACTGTATGAATAAAAGTGCACACTTCAGTGTAAACTGCAGCCAAGGCTTATCCTTGGGTTTAAAAATCTCGTAAATTTAAAGATCTTTCTAAAGTGTTCTTGTTACTAAAAGTCAGAGACAAATTATGCCTGGTGCTGATGTTGCTACCTAGGGAAACAGAGGAGAGGAGTTAAATCTTCTGTTTTGTAAGTATGCCAGTATTAAGCCTTCCTAGGCCTCAAAACAAAAGTGTCTTTGGACCTTGTGATATGGACTACTTATTTAAATATTCCCATGTCTGCTCAGCGATCCAGGAGAATAAAACATAAAAGAGAATGGATGAGACTGCTGCCTGCCTTGTTGCATCTAATGGAGGGCATGCTGAGTAGCACAACCAAGCGGGAACCCAGATTGTGGTTTATGCCTGGCGAAAGGCAATTAAAACAAACAAAAAAAATTAATCTTTAAAACCTATGAAATTGTGAAGCCCACTGAAATTGTGAATTTGACTGTTGTTTGCTTTGTAGAGCCATTTTTGAGGTAATGAAGTCTATATGCATTTCTGAATTGACCACCCTTTAACTTGTGTATAGAAACTCAGAGTGTATGAGGACATGTAGTCTGAGGAGGAGGAAGAATTTTCTGGAAGAGAAACATCTTTTATTATAAACATTTATTGAACTAGACATTGAGGATGTGCAATAGATTACATAGTTGGTTTAAGGGGCAAGAATCTGCAAGTGCAGAGCAATTTTTATTTGAGAAGATAAACTGTTTTTGAGAATTTAGGATTTTTAAATTATATTTGTATTTAAATTACATTTTTAAAAGTATTGTGAGAAAAAGGTGAAAATGTGGAAATGCTGTTCAAGAGGGAGCTTCTAGAAAGCTGAGGAAAGAAAATGAGGTAAAAGAAGGGCTAAGTAGGCAGAGAGGAATGTAAATGAGTAATGAATAGAGGAGAAAGCATATATCTAGTTCTTTAAATCTCTAAGTAGTGGACAAAGATCTGAAATTTCACATGGAGGCAAGAAGGAATCCAGTCTAGAAACTGCTGTGGATGTAACTTCTTGACAGTGTATATCTCATATTACCATTTGATGTTTCTGAAATTGAGAAGAGGAAAGATGATGGTGTTTGAGCGTGGTACAAAATGTGACCAGAATATCAGCATTGAAAAAGACTAGTTGATTTTTGAAGATGTTCAGAAAGAATAACATGGGATTCAGTAACAGCATGAGAAATTGTGGCAGGGATAATCTTATTTATAAAGCTGTTTGCTTCAATATTGAAGACCATTTTGTAATAAATGAGAAGAAAAGAGAGCAACTTTTAGGTTTTTCTGGCTTGATGAGGACTATTTGTAACTGCCAAACGTATAAGTCTATGGAGGGATGTTAAGAAAAGCACTTGAGGAAAAAAATACTAAAAATGTCCTTTTTTGAAAGCAAATGTCTGCTAAGATTTTAGGTTTGCATGAGTAAAATCAATATTGATGGTTTTAGTAGTCCGGTTGTGTGATGTGCATCAGTCTAGTAATATTGAGGTTTTTCTACATTCTGGAGAGATTATGCAAGTACTGGTATATAAAAAGTGGGGAAGCAGCAGTTTAATTTTTAAAATACAGAGCAGATGGAAAGAAAAAAACCTAGTGTTACTTTGTAACCAGTCTTAGTAGAAATTGTTTAAATTTGCATAAAAACAGCCTTTTGTCTGCTGGTACCTACTGACAGTTCTTTTAATAACACTTGCTGTGAAAAAGAGATAAGAAAACCAGCGGGCTTTTAAAACTCCAGTGGTAATCTTAGTTTTTCACATTAAAGAACAATAAGTAAACTGCAGGACTTTAATTCTGAAAGGCTTGTCTAAACTATTTCCGATTTTATTAAAAGCGGAATCACAGAGTAGTTGAGATTGGAAGAGACTAGAGCTGGTCTGGTCCCCAGCCCCCTTGCTCAAAACAAGGTCAGATAGAGCACATGACTCAGGGCAATGTCTAGTTGGGTTTTGAATTTCTCCAGGGATGGGGTCTCTCCAGCCTCTCTGGGCAGCCTGTTCTGTTGTTTGCCCCTCCTCACAGTAAAAAAAAGATTCTTCTTAGGTTTAAACAAAATTTTCTTTATTTTAGTTTGTGCATGTTGCCTCTTGTCCTTTTCAGTGGGCAGTCTGGCAGAGTTTTCTCCCGCTATCAGGTATTGATGCACACTGAGAAGATTCCTACTGAGCCTCCTCTTCTCCAGACTAAACAATCCCAGTCCTATCAGCCTCTCCTTTTACGACAAATACAGCAATCTCTTAATCATCTTCATGGTCCCTTTGCTGGACTTGCCCCAGTAATTCTGTTCTCTTTTTTGTATTGGGGAGCCCAGAATTGGACACAGTGCTCCAGGTGTGTTTTCACCAGTGCTGAGTGAAGGGAAGAAGCATATTTATTGTCCATAACAGTAAATAATTAAAAAAAAAATTCTTCTATTGTGTAAAACAGACAAAACTTTGTTTGTTATAAACGAAATATCTTCATGCGATCAGTATACTGAGACATTAAGGACACTGCTTAAGGTGGAGAGAGTATTTCGTGCTTATTTGATGCGTATTTCATGCTTATTAAATCCATGTCTTAGGAAGACCATGTTGTAGTTTAAAGGCTTACTTCATTGAGCATCGTACTGGAGAACTACCAGGTTTACCTGCTTTTAGTTTTTCTTTGAAAGTTTATCACTTGGAGGCCTCCACTCTTCCCCATTAGTCACCTCTAGGTAAGTTAAGGTGAAATATCCACAGTTCCAACACCTTCCTCTACTTTCTTTGAAAATTGCCTCTTCCAAATGCGTTTCCAAATTTGGTGCATTAGAGTATCATCCCACATAACAATAGCTTTCAGTGGGCACCTGTCAAATAGCATTAAAAGAGCTGTATCATCTAACCTAGCAGTGGACTGAGAAAAAGAACACAAAACCTCCCAAAAATCAACTATGAAGGGCTGTTTGCTAATTTCTTTCAAGCCCAGTAAATAATAAATAACAACATCATAGCTGAAACTCCACATTTTGTCTGAACTACAAAGTCTAGCAGCATTACACTAGAGGAGCAATGTCCCTTTCCTGAGGGATGGAGAACATGAAGACAGGAGGATTGTCAGCTTCTAAATTATCCTTTGCATCCTTTCTGGTGGGTAGTGGGTGTGGTTTTTACAGATGCTAAGAGTGGAGATCCGCCCCCCCCCCATTCCAAACAGAAGTGGGAAAGGGTGAGCTGGCTTTCTGTAGAAGGACAGAAGAGTACTAACAGTAAGGCTTTTTTCTGATACAGATCCTAGTTCCTTGAAGACTTGATCCAAACACTTTGTGCTAGTTAGGCATGAATTTCTAAGCTATACCAATACCATTGTGGCCTCTTCTTCTCACCTTGTAGGTAGTAGCTCATATCTGTGTATAGTCTGTTGCTAAGTGTGTGCGCATGTATGTGTGCATATGTGGACTGGTCAACGTAAGTGAGAGCAAACAGTGTTAGGCATGTCCTGTATTCCTGTTTGCTGTCATTTCTTCCAGATTCTTTTATGAAAGAAAATGACGCCTTAAAAAAAAATTATTAGCCTGTACTGGCCTGTTTGATTGCTGGGTGTTTATAACAGCGTATGTTTTGTATCTTGCGGAAAGGAAACGTGGATGAAGTTTATAGTATGTAATACTTTGTACCTAAATATTTTTGCTTTTTTCAGTTGGTCCTGCTTACCATAGAAAACACATAAGATTATATTTTTAAAAGACCCGAGACCTTTATTTTGCAACTTCAGTTAATAGTGTATGTACTTAGTTCTACTTAAATATCTTATTGTCTCATTCCAATTACGAAAATACTTTAATATTTCATTCAAAGCTAGTTCACTGTTCCATGAGATGCTTCAGAAAAATTCCCATACTCGCTTCATTTTTGCATTTAAATTTTATATTAAGCCATGCGTATGAGGTGATAATTAACTTTTTTAGTAATAAAAATTGATAAAATTCTGAATTTAAGCAGCACAGTATTTTCGGTGTAGATTAATCGATACTTTAAATTTTTGAATTACGTTTTCTTTGACAAATATATGTAGAAATGTTTATGTGAAACTGGTGGGTTTTATAAATTAAAGTATTAAGGTTCAAAATGTAACTCTTGTCAGCTTAAGCAAAATTTATCAATTTACGATGAGCTTAATGCATATATTTGACAAGTTACTGGAAGAAAAGGAAAAAACTGTGTTTCCAGTTAAATGTTGCTGCAGTTGCCTTTTTCAGTGGCTTGAGCGTATGTAATGTTCTCTGCCAGCCCCGAAGATGGGAACTTTTTTAGAGTGCTATTTTTCATTTTGCTGTTTTGTAAGATGTATGTAACATTTTCATTGTTCAAACAGCCCAAAAAATTTCCTCTGTCTTGGGCACCAGAGCTTTGGGAAAAACAGTGCTAAGTTGGTCATCATATTTGAGGCTTTCTGTGTCTCTGTTATGTCAACAAAGGAAAAAAGTTATCTGGAATTCATTAAAGAAGTCATTGCTGAATGAGTTAAAAGTTAATGTTTGATTACATTTTTTTTCAGAAGCATTTTTTAATGAACATTTGGTTCTTTTAGAATGTTAATTTCAGTTCATTTATTTCAAATTCATATTATTATTTTTTGTTTCTAAAATAGTGAAAGTTAACCATTCTATTTCATCAAGAATCACGAATGATGCGTATTCTGTACGACTGTGTTATGAAATGTTGACTTATACAGGCAGTGAAAGGAGATACGGTGAAATGCTCAAACAAAATGTCCATGACTGAAACTTAGCAGTGGATGTTAACTGGCATTGGTACAGAAAGTTAGATATGGTGGGCAATGGTAATAATTGCAGTACCAGTCCCTATTTTCAGTTTCTTATTACTTGTAAAACTCTAATCACTTGGACTCAAAATTCTCCTTAACTCCTGTGTCTCTTTATTAGGCTTGATGTTTTCAGTCATAATTGTTAATCTGTGACTGGAGCGTGTTGCCTTGCCCACGTCCCCCCTCCAATACATACATACATAGGCCTTTAAGAAGAAAAGTGAAATTAAGTCTTTGATCAGTAAATTGAACTTTGGTGAAGACCTCCCTTGCTTTCCCACGGACAGAGCAGAAAGATATCCATGTCAATTTGATGAAATCTGGAGAGTTGGAAGCCTTTAAGAATATTGTGAGAGGAATAGTTTGCTCGTAACTACCAGAGGCATGGTACAGCAGTTTTTAGATCTTTTGTTGCCTGTGCTTTGAGCCTGCTGTGGGCCAGCTGAGCATGCTTATCCCTGCAGTTGCAGCGCTAAATTGGTACAGGACTGGCAAAGAAAAGAAATGTGGGTTGAGAACAAAGAGCTCAATGATATGTCGGTAGCTGGTAATTTGAAGTCTGTTTGATTCAGATGCAGAGTGGACAAGTGCTACACTAGATGACAATAAAATGGGGCAGTGAGTGTGGGCAGGTGTGTAACTCCTTCTTCTGGGTCACTTCAGTCATCTTTTGTCATTCACAGAGACATGCAAGCAGGATAGACATGTTGCTAGGCTAAGCTTTAGTACGAGTATCACACCCAGTGCAGGTATCTGATGAATCTTTGCTGGTCAGGCAGTCATAGGTAAGGTGAAGGTGTTTCAGCTTCTGTGTTCCTTAGACCAGGCTTGTCCCGATCTTGCTGAATTGCCATCTTTAGGTTCTCCACTGTATTCTCAGGAGTTTTAGTTTGTGGGTTTTTTGGTTTTGTTTGGTTTTTTTTCTTGAGTTACTACTGTGTACCATTTCAAATTAACAGACACAATGAGATTTTTTTACTCATCTAGCAGAGTTTGGCTTTTGTACTATATTACATCTCTTGTTTCCTCAGCCAAAGTCACGCAGGTGTGCTGTATGACACAGGGCCTTGGGTTATGGACAGACGAACCCTCGAGCTGTGACTGCCTGGGCAAAATGACTGGTACACACAGCCAAGTATGGAGATCATGGTGGGACTGAGACTGGTGGGCTGGAGAAGGACACGAGTTTGGATGGTAAATATGCAGAAATAGAATTGAGACACAGTGGTAAGCTCATGTGCTGCGGCAGCAAAATCCAGTTTTTTCAAGCTCCAGGACTTAAAAGAAGAAAGTTCCACTGGTTAGAGAAAGTTCGACTGGAACAAGAAAACCGTGTAGATGGTAGTTGGAGGAGGGGAGATACTGAAACTGTTTAAAGAGCCGTGGAGAGGGAGTTGTGTATAGGAAGCCTGTGTGGAAAGGAGAGGTTTGCTATGGTCAAGACAAGTCAGTGGAGCTGAGATGGGGAGTGGGTGACTGAAAAATGACTTCTTAGTGAATTTTCAGCTACTTTGTAGGTGGCAGTGGATATTTATTTATTATGATCATGAAAGTTCTCTTTGATACTGATACGTTATTTTGAAAATACTGAAGATACATGGATAGAAGAGCTTTTTCATCCCCAGTCCTTTCTCAAGGTGTTTTGTTGTCGTTTTTCTTCCCTTCCTCTTAGCTGTCTCGTGGTACATTTGAGCGTCAGCGTGTGCAGTGTCGTAGGAGATCAATGGTTGTTTAAACAGCTTTTGTCAAAATTACTTACAAGTTGAGAGGCACAGTACACAAGCTAGACAAAGTGGCCTCTAAGGTGTTTGTTTATGATGATATACAGCACTCTCTGATGTACAAAAATCTAATAGAAGTACACCAAATAGATGAAGATGGATTCTGCCAAATTTTTTTTACTGATCAATCAAAATATTAGTAAAGCTCCTAACTGAACAAGAAAGTATGTTTAAAAAAAAAATCTGAACAGTAAGCATTAAAGAAAAAAAAGTGCTAAACCATAATTAGCATTGCTTATGTAATTACAGTCACAAGGTATTCATTTTGCATACTTAGAAAGACTTCATTCTAAATGCAGAAAAATGTTGGATATATGACTTAATTAAGCAAATATATATGGATTAGTAATCCTTCATAAAGTTTTTTTTGACTTAAATTCTGTGGTTTAAGTTTTTTTGTATTTTCTTTGATGTTGCACACTATCTGTCATCTATCCTGACCAACTAATTAAAAAATAGGTAAAGTAGTCAAGACCTCAGTTGGAATAATTTCATTTTCTTCTGTTCTTCAAGAAGAAGTATGAAGGGAGAGCTTTCAGAAATCAGTTAATCACAGTCACAGATTCAAGCATTCTGCAATTTTCTTCAAATCAAATTCTTTAACTTCTTTGTATGCATCTTTTTTACCTTTTGTATGTCCATCATTCCAACGGGTCAATACATTCACATTCTATAGTGTTTTCTTCTTGAGAGGAAAAAAAATAGTGAAAAGGAATAGAGGAGGCACAAGGGCATTTCAGGATAACCATGACCATTAATAAGGCAAAAGGCCAAATCTGTTCTCTGTAGTTCCGAATTTATACAGAATGCCATACAGTCATCTTTTATTTCATGTTTTTCTCCCCAAATTCATGTTCTGAAGACAGGAAGTTATGCAGGTGCATTGTATGAAATGCATTTAAGCCTGTTACTAACTTTTTTTGAAAGCAGTTTCATTTCTGCCTGGACTAAATGTTGAATTTGTTGACATGTTGCAAAGGGAATTTTACTGTGGCGCAGATCTGGCTGAAAGTGGCCAGCAACAGCAGTAACAAAAGTTTAGGAAACTGGTAAAATGGAAAAACAATTTGATTCACCTTACATGCAGCATGGCATAGGGTGAGACGTCAGTTCACCCTACTGGTTTGTTTTGCTTTAGGTTTGTTTCACATAAATTTTACTGCCAAGATGTAATATAATGAGAATATATATTACAAATAAAATATTATTTTCCTATCTAAAGAAGTTATTGCATCTTGTGATTCAGTTGAAACAAACCATACTTTGTCCTTCATCTGCACTATGTTGTTGATGTACCTATTAAAAATAATATTCAGGAATACCGTTATGTGGTAATGAAATTGCTAAAAATCTGCAAAAAATCTCCTACTTGACTTCCATTTTTGTTATAGTGAAATAATTTTGTTGAGAGCCCTTTTTTATATTGTTTGAGAAAAATCTTAAATAAACAGGTTACAATGTACATCATGGTGTTATTTCACTGATTTTTTAGTTCTCTGGGAAATGATTTATATAATACTGTGCACAGAGTTCTGCAAATAGAGTATCTTCTTAATACACTTTTATCAGACTTCTGGCATTGTTTTAAATGCTATTAATGAAGAGATTTTTGTAGATAAAGCAACTAGTCTTTGTCATTGCTTTTAAAATTTATGTATGGTATCTGAATTTTATTTGCATGCATGCTCTCAGCCATGGCGTAGAACAACCATGTTATAACAACTGTTGTTCGAAATACTTTGTCTAAATAGTTATTTTCAGAAGTGCTGTATGATGATTTTTGTATATGGCTTGATTAGATAGAAATGTACATGTATTTGTTTTTTATACGTACTAGTTAATTTCTGGCTGAATTTGGAAAAATTATTACTAAATATTGCAAGCTCCAGAACTAGTTTCAAAGAAAACCATAATTCCTGTTTTTGTGTATTTCAGATTTATTGTATTTTTAGTCCTTTTCCACTTAGACATCTGCCATTTTTGGTTTAGAAAGTTTTAAAAATGAAGAGTGAAAATGAATTATGAAGTGATAATGGACTATATGAAATGTTTTCCTTGTAAGTTGAGCAAATATATTTGAAACACATCTTTAAAGCCTTTCTGTATCAATGAGTTTGAAAAACTTCCTGGCCTTTGAAAAAAAACGACCCAGCATTACAAGTGTGTTTTAAAGTACAGGCATATGTATGTACTGTGCAAGTGAATGCATTACATTGTCCATGCCGTTCTTTTCTGACTTATTTTACATTTTGTTTGTAAACATATCTGGGAACTTTTTACTTAGGCCATTTCATGTATGAAGTTTTTTATTGTGGAGTTGTAAATATACATGAATAATTCTAGTTTTCTGGGGATTTTTATTATGATGGCTACAAATATGCTTTAGATATGCTTACAGTTATAAAACTTAGCCACATAACCTTTCTTGACTTTTACTTGGTGAAATATTTACAGTATCTAGGTTTCAGTAGAATATAAAATCACCTTTCAATGAAAGAAAAGGGCCTTGATTGTGACAAATATCGTTGCATTGTAGGATGGCATCGGGGCACAATATTTCACTATTTGTGCACAACGAGACTGATGTTAAATCAGTCTAGGACACCTCTTAGAAATCTAGTATTGGCATGTGGACAGTCAGATGCTGTCTATAAGAGGACTGGGAAGCAAATTTCTTACTAGTCCTAGTAACTAACAGAAATCCACTACTGACCCAGACATTGGGCGTCGCAGGTTTTTTTTCAATGTACCTGCTTCCCACCCTGGTCATAAGAATCAGCAGTATTTAAAAATAATGGCTGAAGTAGGGATTACTCCTCTTCTAATACCTGAAATGAAAGCTTTTAGAATGTCAAAACCAAATTATTATAACTTCTTGGTTGACTGTTCCCATACCCAAGAGTCCTGAGTACCCTCGGAGCTTGCTGCACTGTTCCTTGCAATGAAGAAGCTGCTACCATCTGCTCTGAGCCTCGCAAGCTGCAGGCAGTGGCTGTGAGCCCGTGATGAGGAGAGTTTGGCCATGTTGTTTGTGTCACTGCCCTTCAGGTGGCTGTTGGTTGCAGCTCGATCCCCCTGCCTTGCCCCATAGCGTCCTCTTTCCCAGACCAGGTAAGGCCAGCTCCCTCAGCCTCTGCTCACAGGTGGTATGCTGCAGGCCCCCTGCCACCTCGGTAGCTGTTAAGAGAACTCTGTTTTCTCATCTCTCTTGAACTAGGTGGCCTGAAACTGGTTATGGAGTTTTAAGCACAGTCTTCGTAGCTCTGAGTAGAGAGCAATAATAACCTCTCTTGATTTGCTGGTCCTGCTTTTGTTCAGTCTTACCGGGTTTGACATTCATTTTCACCTTCAGGTTCCTTTTAGCAGGACCAGGTACTTCTCAGTCTGCACTGATGCATGGAGTTATCAGCCCTCCATGCAAAATTTAATTCCACTTCTTGATGAACTTCACGATTATGTGCTGGTCCAGTCCTCAAGTTTCTCAAGCAAATTTTTGATTGGAGCTTCACTGTTCAATGTCTCAGGCACCCTTCCTAACTTAGAGTCATTCTTAAATTTGCAGAGGGTGAATTTAGTCTCAATAAGATGATTTTTTATGAACTATATTAGCCCTAAAATCACCCCTTGTTGTACGTAGTTATTGGAGACCGTCAAATCTCAAGCTATTGTCTGCTGCTCTTTGAGCCCAGCAGTCCAGCTGGCTTTCAACCCATTCATCCAGCCTTGTACTTAATTTAGTAATGAAATTGTTGTAGGAGACTGTCTGAAAAGCTTATGCCAAATACACTTTGGTATGTTAGCACCACCACTCTTCCCTCAGTCGTGTCAACAGTTGTTTTGTTATAGAAGGCAGTAAGTAAGGTTGGTCAAACATAACCAACCCATTTACCCATGATTAATCTCTGCTGAGTGCTCTGGGTTACTTCCTTCCCCTCATGTGTTAGAAAATGGATCCCAAGAGGACATGCTCCTTGGTCTTTCCTGGGGCAGAGGTGAGGCTGACCAGCCTGTGATTTCGTAGGTCCTGCTTACTGCCTTTTTTGAAAGGACATGTCTTAGCTCTGTAAGAGGGATGTGTCTTAGCATTTTTCAGTTGTCAGCGACCTGCCTTGTTTGTCATGATGTTTGTTAGATCTTACACAGGAGCCCAGCGGAGGTGGCAAGCATCCTTTTCAGAAATGTTGGATAGTCCCCGTAGATTTGAATGTATGCATGGTGGAACAGACCCTGACTCGTTGCTTTCCTGCCGTTGGCTATCCTTCTTTTTACCAGATCACGTTGGTAGGCATGGAAATCTGAGAGCAAGTTTTCACTGGGCAGAGTGAGACATTGAGCACAAAGGCATCAATTACATCAGCCCCTTCTGTGTTACCTGCTGAAATCCAATCCATGTTTGCTCTGAACTTCCTTTCACTGCTGACATTCTTCTAGAAATACTTTCTGTTTCTTATTGGATCCATCTGGGGTTTTGCCTTCTGAATGTTGTCCGTAAGTGCTTGAGCAACCTTTTAATACTCCTCCTCTGTAACTTGTTTCCATTTCTTATGTGTTACCACCACTCATTTTGCATATCTAGTTGAATAGGAGGATTCTTGCTTAAGCAAACAGATATTCTGATGGATTTCCTCATCTCCTGTACAATGGGATGATGTGTTTCTCTCAGCTCTGAGTAATTTTTTTTTTTTTAAATCATCCATCTCTCACTTGATAACTTTCCCTTTCATGACAGCCACGTGCAGGATTCTACCTAGAAGTTCCTTTGACAAGCCAAGGTTTCCTCTTCCAAACCCGTGATACAGCTTTTTGTATTGTTTGTGATGAAGTAGTAAATCTTTCTGTATTTTTTTAAACCATGACAGTGATAAGGAGACTGTGCTTACACCTCCTTTTGTTCTCTGCAATGAAGTTTCAGTAGTGCCATTAATCTTCTCAAGCTAAACTAGGAATGAAACCTGATCTCAATGGATTCCTGCATTTCACAGTCATAGTAGCAACTGCATCACGGATTTTGACCTGGGCTATGATATACAGCAGTTTGGTATAGAGGTTCCATGTGATGCTGTAGAGCCTTGAATGGCTCACAGTAGAACTGTTACAGTTTCAAGGTTTATAGGAGTGGGAGTTTAGGGAGGAAAAAACCCTGTAAATATCTTAAAGAATAAATTGTTTCAAAATGGAAGAAAAAATACTCATCTGTTAGCCCTGAATTTGTGTTTTAAACTGAGCAGACTAATATACTTACATGAAGCCTGTTAGCCACGGTGGAACAGCTCGCACTGACTGTTAGACACTTGCTTGATAGACCAGGTGGGCGGGAAAGCAGAATTTCTACTTTGGCTTGTCTTGTGGCACTCTGATAGTTATGCTTAGATTTTAACATATTGAAGTCACACAGGAGGTTCTAAATGCTTCACAGATACCAATAAACCATCAATAACTGATGGCTAACTTAGTGGGTTAGGCCTGTATTTTCATTAACAACAGCGTGAAAATCATTCAGTCCAGTGGCTCTGCAACCCCTTTAAACCCTGGTGGTGACTGTCTAGTGCTAAAACTTAGACATTGGAGTTAAAGTTAGATTTTCCTGTCAGAACTCATCTCTCCCCAGTGACAAAGAGCCAACCCACAAAAATGACTCCATCTAGTTTTCTATAAAAAATAAACAAAATAATAATAATGATGACAACAACAACCAACTTTAGACTTTATTTAATATACTGACATGGAAAAAATATAATTCCGACCTAAACAAGACTGTTCCTGTTAATTTTTTTTATATCAAGTAAATCTTCTCTAGTTCATTGTGCTGTAGCACAATAATAATATTTCTCACAGTATATTCTAAGAATAGTAACAATAACAAGCAATCAAAGCCAGTTCTGTATTTGAAAGAAGTTTAGATTTTTATTTCCAGTAAATGATTTGATCTGAAAGATAAATGGTATGTTAGCATATTTATATACTACTTAAGAAGGAGTACAAGGTTATCACAGTAACAGAAACAGTTACAGTGAGGGACAGTACTCATAATAAAAAGAAACTAATATATAAAATGTAAACATTTTTATTGAGTTTATGCTGTTGACTTACTTTGTTGATAGATAAAGTGTTAACTACACACAGTTTATGCAAGAGAGAATTTTACTGGGAAGATACTCTCTAACTATGATCGTCAACAGAATCCGAAGCCCTTTTAGCCTGCATTGGGATCAGGCAGACAAAATGGTTGATGCTGCAGGTTAGGTTGTGGTTTCTCTGCAGATGTTTCTATGGGCATGTCCGGGGCATATGCTGCTTTGGAGCAGCTTGAATGTTCCCGCTGCTATAGGTACCTCAAAACTCTTAAAACTTTGAAGTATATAGATTTGACATTAAAAATTGAATTACAGCAGAACTTGCATCGTATTCTGTGATACAAAAAGTTGGGAAGCCACTGAAGGACTGGCAGTTCAGAGGAAAGCTCACATTTTTGCCTTTAAGCCAGCTAGTCATGTTTAGTTGGTCAAACATGTTTTGTGTGCACAGATAGCCTAAGACTAAGGCTGGGTGAGCAAAGGCCAACTTAGTTCTGTGGTGAAAATGTTTTCCTAAATTTTTCTTTCACTTCATTCCACCTTCATGAAATAAAAATAAGGGGGAAATAAGCTCCAGACTGTGTGAGGAAATACCAGATGGCTTTCTTGTAAGGCAAAGTTTTTCTTTTCAAAACATATGTATACTTATGTAGCGGATCAGAAGTATTTCGAAAATGACATTTCAGTTGTTTAAGAAGTATAAAATTCTGCTATGAAGGACCAGCTTTCACATAATTCAAAATTAAAATATTCTGTCCTTAAATTGGTGTGTACTTCTGTAGGTAAAATAGGTTTTTTAATTTCTGTGCTTATATTGCCTTTCTCTTCTTCTTTTGTTGCTTTGACATTTTTTAAATCCATCTTGTTGGGTGAAACAATTGAACATAATGTGTAACTTTGCTGTCAGGATAGATATGCATTTAATAAGACTTCCCATCCTTTTGCTTTCAAAACCAAGCCAGCATACAGACTGAGAAAAACTAAGCATGTGGTAAAGGCATTACAGTGTAGATGATGCAGTAAGCTGCTGAGCTCCACTGTTTCAGGTCAAATTTAGTTGTATTTTGTCGTACTAACTTTATCACATGGTTACTTTCGGCTTATTTGTACTAATGTTCCATTGATAAATTTGCCCTGCATCGCAGTGTATTAAGGAAGATGACTCTTAGTCCTTTAAACAGGAGAGTGAAAAGCAGTTTGCTACATGCAAATATGTTTAAAATATAAAATTCTGTCTTATATTGGAACTGACAGCTCCATTTCTTTTTTAAATTGTCACTAAGGGCTTATTTTTGAAAAAGATCACTTCCTGAATGAGAGACAAAATGACTGCAGTTGAAAAAGTTGTACTGAATTTCGGGGAAAATACCTTTGCTAAAGTGCACACCGATACACGTAAGTCACTTGGAGTCTGAGGTGCGCATCAGTGTCAGTGTTCCCCTTAATTCCGATGACATGTAAACAAGGGTTCCGATGTGTAGCAGTGCAGCAACCTACATGCACAGGATCCATGGACAGTGAGTGGCCCACTCATTTCCCCTCAAGCCTTTGTTAACTCAACATCTATATCACAATTTTTTTTCTTTAAGATTTATGCTGTTTAATTGTGAAGCTCCTGCTGGCACACCTCTTTTCTGTTAAAACCGTTGTAAACCAAACTTGTGTAGGAAGATATGACTTCATACATATCATATTCATGTTTATAAATTTTTATGCTCATTTTATACCAAGCAGTTTTTTTTCTTTTGAACACACCTAAGTACTCAACTGAAAGTTAGTACAGTCTGTTACAGCATAGATTACATGATATTGTGCAGTTGGGATTGAGTATTAGTTTAGTACTGTCACATGACCTTGTATTATACAAGACCTAACTCGGTATTTCAGTTAATAACAGTAATAAAAATTACGTTCTATGACCTGTTTTTCTAACCGCATGGTGAATATGTTAGCAGTCACAAGATCCGGTTGAATTCACGGGGTGGCATTCAGTTGAGTGTATTTTGTCTTACAGTGAATGCAGAGATGAAACTTGAAAATGCTCTCCTCGTGTGCTCATTCAGAATAATAGCAGGAGGAAGGAAGAGTTTTGCTTTAAGTGGGAAGGGATAGTCACTGCTTGCACTTGGACGCTGAAGCAGATAGAGACAGCTGCAGAGGGAAGATATGCATGGCAAAACCCAGATCAATTGGGTTCGGTCACATCCAAATGAAATTACATCAGTCAATAACCTTCCTTTCAAGTTGCTGAAATCTTCCTGGCCCAAATTTCTCTTGCCAGGTTACTGAGTTTTGAGTGATTAAAGTATCTTGAAATTGCTTCGATACCATCAAGGACCTTGTTGTGACAAGGTCTGTAAATGCAGTCTCTTAAAAGAGAAAGCTGGGTTTCATGTAGAGTATTGAGTGTATTGACTGAAATTTTTTTTCATGGGTTCTCAGAAGCTTGTATTCACAAAGACAGTGCAGAAGGAAGGAAAATGACACTTGTATTAACAAATGAAAGCATTTCACATATGTGATACCAATATTTTATTTAATCTTTTGTATAGGATATGTCATTTTTTTCCAGACTTTAAAATACTTGGAAAGTGTGTTCTCGTTTTGAAGTGGGCTTAGTACTTGGAGAACAGAATTCTGTAAATCGTGACTACAGTTAGTCTTATTAGATTATCTCAGTCATCATGTTTATCCAGTGACCAGCTCTAAATGTCACTATTTATGCTCCAGGTGACAGTTATTAGAATGAATCAAAGCTTTTCTATTCCATTGTTAGTACCTCAGATGCTGTGATGTTTAGTCTGGCAGATAACGTTTTTACAGGCTAATCGACATGTAGATTAGTAAATAGAAATCTGTAACCATTCGGGAAGCATTTATTAATATTTATAACTTGATCAATACTGAGAGGAAGTAATGAACAGTGTCTAGAAGAGACATTGCTTATCATTGTTTTGGGGGTCTGTCTGTTTGTTTGTTTGTTCCACTAACTAGCTTTGTAACTCTCACCCAGTTAATGGAGTTGTGGGTACACATAATTCTGGGTATCAGGAGGTGTGCCTTGAGCAACCTGAATTTTAAAAATGCGTATTACTTATATCACCTTCAAATGGTTTGGTGTTTGTTGCAGATACGGTTCCTTGCCTTCTAAAATTGTTCTTTGTCAGCACTTCCTCTGTAATTAAATAGCTCTATTTTCTGTCTCTTTCGTTACCATCTTACCTCATTATATCTTTTCCGAAAAAACTCTTAGGCTTAACAGACTTACCTGGTGGGAGAGTCCTGATGTTTCAGAATTGGTAAGGTGTGCTGAAGCAGACCTTTGAAGATAAACTGAGCTTACGTTATGGTCGCAAATGTGTTTTACTTGTGCCCAGTTAACAGCCAGAAACATTGTTCTCACAACAGGTATTTAAACTGATGCAAGCAAGAATGAAAATGCCTAAAAATGAATAAGGATCAAAGCTCCTAAGCATTACGTTTGTCTGCAGTTTGCACTTTTCAGTATCTGTTACACAAACGAAGAGGGCCTTTGGCAATTCCAGTAGAAAACAGTGAAATGATTTGTGGGGTTTCTTGTGCTGTAAATTCCTTTGAAATTAAAATTTGCGTGTATTCATAGACCATCCCCTCCACCCATTATGTATATTTACTTAACTGAGCAAGCAGCTTGCGGCCATATGTGTTTAGGGGGAGAGTGGGAGAGATTGGTGCGTTTCTCTCCCTTCATACCAAAGCTTGAAGGAAAATGCTCTCTTAGTTCTTTTTGTCCCGGAGTGAAGGAGAGCTGGCACAGAACAGCTCTTCTTCTAAATGACTAAATATGCAAATAAGAACCTCCCTGTTGAAAGCATCTATTGCAGCATTACCTGTGATGCTTTTTTCTGTCTGCTGTTTGTTCCAGCTGCTGGTGAGGAAGCACAGCTGTTCAGTTTTGCTTACTGTCCTTATTTCAGATTTTTGTGTCCAGTAAATCCTTTTCCTAACTAAGGCTGAAAATGCGCAGGCAGCTCTGGGTAGTGCAGTCAGTACAAATTGAAGTGGATGTATCGGTGCCTCAATTCAGTGTAAAACCTCTGTAGTTCATTCCATCATATTTGAGTAAGTGCCAGGAGGTTGTTAAGCGTGTGTAGGAATGGGAACAGTTCTTTGGATAAGGGAGGGTTGGGAAATAGTGTGTAGGGGTGGGAGAAAAGCAAAAGCTGAGAACAGAACAGGAGAAATGTTATCAGTGGGGGAGGTCCCAGGAAAAAATTTTTAGGAAGTAGTTCTCCAAAATCAGTAGTCAGTTATTAGATGAGTTTGTGGTTTACGAGCTTAAAAACACTATTGTATTTATCCATGTGTATTCGTTTGTCTTTCAGCAATCTGTTGCTGATTAGAAGTGTGTTTAAACAAAGTCAGTAGTGATTCCTTAAATAAATAATACTTCAGAGATGAGAGGGGTGAAGGTAACCCTAAATCATGTAAAATAAATGATGTCAAGTCAAATCTTAAAAACAGTAGAAATGGAAAAATTGTCCAACCATTTAGAAAGTAAATTCAATTTAATGTATCAGTAAACATAATATTCTTTAAAATTTCATAATATGTTCTTACAAATCAAAATGCAATACAGATAAATAGCATAGGAATCATTAGTGGAGGTATAGGCTATTTACACTTCCTACTTGATGCCTGTGTTCTTGCAGCCTTACTGAAAGTACTACAAAAAGTTAGAATCTTTGACTTTGCTCTATAGTTACAAGTTTACTCTGTGAGCCTTGTTTGTCTTCTATTACTTTGATTTGTGAACTGGCTGTTAAATTTTATCTTACTATTTTATTAGTTCAACTATGAGGTTTGTTTCATATGCATATATTTACATAAATATAATTTTATGTGAAAATAATTTATAAATATAAATTGATTTTTATATAAATCAAGTGCGTATACATATATATGAGTTACATATACATACATATATATGTGCGTATAGATACACAGACTCATTTTGAGAAACAGAAATAAAAACTTGTATTAAAAGTATGGATTGCTCTATTCATGTCCAAACCTTGCTAGCCCAGGCAGTGCATAGCCCACCACGCTCTGATGACCTGACTCTGATGGCAGCTGCCACTACTCATGCTGTTGCTGAGAGTGTAGAGGTAGCACAAAGACCTTGAGCTTGTCTCGAATTGTTTACTGATGCTACTCTTCATATTTCTGCACTGGAGTGTGCACCCATGTCGACCTCACCCACTCTGAGGTGATGAGAACAAAACCAGTTGCACTGGCTGAGGGAAGGGGACTGTAATAAGATGACTGTTAAAAATATTTCTATTTTACAACTCAGCTTTTCTTCAGCTTTCTTGAAAAGTTCAAAGTTGGACTTTAGTATTGCAGTTGAGTACACCTGATTTAAAATTCTGATCATGTCCTGAGTAAGAGATGAAATGAGAATTAAAGTGGATTTACATATACTGCTTCCTTGCTGTCCCTCTATTTCTTACACTCAAAATTAAAATTAGTTTGCAAGGAACTGTTATTGGAACATGCAGTGACACTATGGCTCCTGTTCATCAGCTTGTTATTTTATTATTTGTTGAAAGTGTGACAGCAGTTTAGAATTCCTTTTTATTTACAATTCTACTTTAATATCTTTCAAAGTAGAAAACAAAACAAATACAGTGAAGATTTTATATAGGTCTTTCTTTCAAAACTGATGTGTATTTGATACGCCAGCACAGCTTAAAGACAACGTGGATATTTTTCTACTTAAAATCTCGCAATGCTGTCAGTTATGTTAATTTGCTATATTGCAAAAAAGAGTTTAAAATGTAGAGAAACAGCATTTTAAAATTGTATTTATTTAAAAAAAGTAAAGCATCCTTGAAAAGTACATATGTCATGAGAGTGTCAAAAGACAGGCAATACAAGTATGAAAAAAGCTGTGAAGACTTTCGAATGATTGCGTCAAAGACATTGTTTCAGAAGTGACTAAAGCTTTCTATGTACTGAATTAGTAAATTACATTATGAAAGAAACCCTCCCTTTCTTAATGCTTCCTGAATCTTAAGCCTTATTTTCTTTCAAAAGCCATTCTATAAAAAGAACATTTGTTAAGGTTTTAATAGAGTACCCATGTTGTTTGGGCTTGTCATGTAGTCAGTCCCATAGCTACATTTGCGTGGCTTTCAAGTATGAGGAAAATGCCAGCTTCACAATCAAGCCTGCTTGTATTAAATTGTTGCTTTTATGGTGAAAAAAAAAAAAAAAAAGAAAAAAGAAAAGTATCTACTCTCTGTCTTATGGTGGACTGCCTTTGTTCTTTGAGCTGTGCTGAGAAAAAGTTAAAAGGATGCTATATTTAGTTTAATGCTTTTGACACTTGGAGACTTTTGAAAATTTATTATGAGTGTCTTATACTATTTGGATCTGAGCATACGTGTTGCTTGAATCTAGTGTGATGTTAAAATGTTTCATAAGACAGAGCAGATCTGCTATGATCTTTCAATGTTAATATTTTTTTCTTATCACTTTACCGTGTAGATACCCTTCATGAGACACAACTCTGCCACAACTCATCCTCGGAGGCAATCCTGGAAACCTCTTTTATAAATATGATTTTTAAATGTGGATAAAGCTCTCAATAGAGTACCTAAAATAAAGGAGAACAGCTACTTTGTCTCTACTATAAGATTATTATGACAAAAAGTTGAGTTTGCTTGTCAGGCTCGGATAGAATGTAATTGATTGGTTTGTTATTTGGACTGACAAGGTAGTTAATTTGCCTGCATTTTTTTTGCACTAATCAGGAACATTTCATATGTGCATTGTTGAAAAATCCCAGATAATGTCTTGTCAGAATTGTCCTATTAAGTAATGTCTTTTTCCCCTGTGCTTCGTTGGCAAATGATGTTATACAATGCTTGGATTCACTGAAGAGTGACAGAAGCCTGTGGGACTTAAATATTGTGCGTTCCTCTATGGTGATACCGAATGAAATAAGCGACGGTTTGCCATCCGCCTGCTGCTCTACTTATATGCAGTTTAATAAGAACATTTCTATATAGAACACCTTGTTGTATATAGACCTTACTGTAAAAAGGATTGTTTCCTAAAAAAAAAATGTTCAGTGATAATGAGACCTGTAAAACACTTGAGACTTACTATTCTGAAGGAATAGATTTGCCACGGAAAAATTAATTTTATGCTTATTAGTGTGAACTAATTGTTTCTGACTTCAGAGCGAATAGAACTATACCTATATTGCTCTCTGAAATTTTTTTAAGAAAAAGAAAAGTTTGAGTATATGCAGACATTTGTTTTATTTGGCTTACTTCTCTGGCACTGTTCAGGACAAGCTCATCTCCTCACAATACAAATATGAAATTGTTATATAAGTTGGGGAAGGAATGAAGAACTGATCACACAGCATGACAGCTGAGATCTTCGTCTTCGTCCATATATATCCTGGTAGATGCAGACATAGTATTTTGATCTACAAATGGTACCCGTCCGGTTCTTAAATCTGCAAGTAGCAGTGTGTTGACATCTTCATTGTTTTCATCTTGAACTTGCTTGGAAAAATTCTGCTCAAATGCAATTACACGTGTAACTTTATGACATATAATCTTTGAATTTCTTGAGATATGGTGGTTATTGTCATCTATCAAGGCACATTTCCATTTGAAAATATTTTTTAATCTTAAGAAAGAAATGCTGTAATCAGTAATAGGAGAAATATACAAATTTGTGTATACTTATCTACAAGTCATATCTTACCAGGGCATTTCATGTTTGGATATTATATTAAATAAAATTAACCTGATGTCTAAAATGTCGTTCTGTTTTAAAAAGGGGGTGGGATGATATCAGAGTAAGATTTTTGTCTGAAGTATCAGGAATGTTTACCCTTCTGTATTGACAAGGCACATCAAGACACCTTTAAAATAAAGAATTTTGCACTAGGAAATAGACATTAATGCAGGAATTTGATTAGGAATTGATGAATCCATTTTAGGAAGATAAAACTAAGTTTAGTGATGACTTGTCCAGAATTTTAAAGTACAGTTAAGAAGTTATATCCAAACACTGTGCTGACCAGGGGGAAAAAAACGCTACATCAGACTGAGTTTAGAAAAAAGAGATAGAAAGTAATGTTTACTGTGATTTATGATCAGTTATAAAACTAACACAGCATAGGTGTCGTGAGTAGGAGAGAATGATAAATATACCATATCTTGGCTTTAGTAAGACTTTTAAAATACTTTTGTGTGTGACATTCTGCTGAATAAGTTAGAGGAATTTTCTGTTAATTAAGCTACAGTAAGGTATGTAGCTGATTAGAAAAGCAGACTAGTTACCACAGACTCACTGTCAAATGATATTGCACTCACTGGGTTCCACTCAGGACTGTCCTGGACTCAGTATTATTATTTTTTTGTTAATTTTTGCTCTGGTCTGTTAGGTGCTGGAATAAAGAGTTTGGTTACATTTGCAGGTGACATCAGTATGATGTAAGGGATTACAGGATTAGATGTAAAAATGAAATTTTAAGCAAGTATCCAGAAAAAGGATGCAGTGCAGTAAAGGAAAAAGCAAATCACTGTTTAGTGCACAATTATGGTACAGAGAGTAACTAGTTAGGAAGTGTGTCTTCAAAAGAGAAGGTATTGGGGACTCTGGATGACAAACTGTTTGTGAATCAAACTGATCATACTTGAGATGTACAGAGAGAGGTGTTACATTTAACACATCAAAGTACGCCTCCTGATTATGCAGAAGACTGATACCTCAGCCTTGGAAAAGCCTCAGCTAGCATATTCTGTCCACTTTGGCAAAAAGCGTGTAGAGAAAGTCCAAAGCAAACTGAATTGAATGATAAGAAGGCTACAGGAGACAGCATAAGTTAATACAAAGATAATGAAGAGAGAAGCTGCAAAGAAGGGAAGAAAGTTGTTCTTCAAATCTGGTCAGACCAAAATTAAGTCTGAAGTTTTAGCAAGATGATTTGGTGATAGAAAGGGGTTTTTTTTCTGATGATAAGAATAACTGCACTGGAGAAGTTTGTTAAAGAAGTTGAGTAATGTCTGCTGTTGGAGGCTTTTAAGGACAGACTAGTGTGTGCTATGACCTTTTTGAGTATTTTTGATACTCCCTTGGGCATTCTTGATACTGTAAGGTGACCTGCTGTATTTTGTATGTTTGTGCCCCCCCTGTACAGCTTGTTTTTAGGATTTTGTTTCTTTCCTGGCACTTTCTTTTGACATTAAGTATTAGATTAGTTTTTAATCTCTCTCTTTCATATGATTCATTATGCGTCTTGCCTCTTTTTCTGGAAAACGAAATGTTAATGCTCAATATTTCACCTTTTGAAAGAAGTTTGATGGCAATCTTCGAATCTGTAGTGGACTTCTCTAGTAGTTCACAAACAATACACTGTTCACTATGGCTAAGTATATTAGTTGAATACCTGAGAATGGCACTATAGATGCAATCATCTGTTATGACTAGAATGTATTCCAGAAAAACTAATGCAGCGTTTGCATGGGCTGTCCTGGTTCTTTCAGAATTTCCTGTCTTTCCTAAGAAAGAAAAGATTTTGGACTTTTTTGGGAGCTGTAATTCGTGTAGCATTTGGACAAGGCTCTGAGCAGCATGATCTAGTTGAAGATGTCCTTGCTCTTTGCAGGGGGGTTAGACTAGATGGCCTTTAACGGTCCCCTTCAACCCAAACTATGCTATGATTCTATGAATACGTGTCTTGGAGGTATTGTCTTCACAGAAATACTTAATTTAAACTTAAAAATACTGTAAATACAAACTCTACACAGTAGCTGTATAATATTAACAAAACCAAACACTTTTGACATAGTGTTTGCATCAATATACTCCCCTTGTATATGTGAGCCCTTAATGGATTTTGCAAAATAATTTTATCAAAGCCATGTGTTTTATAATTTTGAAGTACTATGAGAGAGAGAGAAGTGAACACTTCTTGCTGAAAAGAAGCTGTTCATGCAAAGGTGTAGTAAATAAAGTTTCTTCATAGCATTCGTATAATTCATTCTGTACATGCAAACTAAGTTTTGTGAAAGAGATTAATTGTGGACCATTCAGAAAAAATCTGGATTACATAGAAATGTCACATAATGGTAGGCAATTCAGATTCTTCCTTACCCATAAAAAATCAGTGTTAAGTTTTGGGGATTGGGGGTGGTTTGTTTGTTTCAGTATTAAAAAGCATGAATAAAATCAAGTAGGAGAGGTGGCAGTTTTGGGTTTAGCATAATAAATTTAGCTGCACAGATGTCTGTCAGATGAATGCTTACTTTCCTTTGCTCATTTGTGGTATCAATGATCAACACTATTTGTCAGTTCTGCTAAAGTGAAGTAGTTGATGTTCAGGTTTTGTGATGATAAGCATTGGGGGGGAGGGAACAAGAATAGAAACTACATGAAATGTTTTTTTCCTTTTGAGTTTATAGGTAGAATGTTTTCTTTACTTTTTTTGCTTTAAAGTAGAACTTCCTAAAGGTCAAAACCATAGCAGTTCATGCTGTTGTGTTCTAAGTAGTGTTGAAGACATGATATTTTAAATACTAACATCATGTAGCAGATGCTGAAAAGTGTGGCAGAGATCCTCTGAATGAGTGAAGGCTTCTCTACAGGATTATTGTACACTAAAGAGAAAAAATGGTCATTTTATTAATGCTGGACAGCAATTTGAGTAAATTACAGGTTATACAGTTTCCCACATCCAAAATGGTGTAGGTTCTTTATCCTGAAACTACCATTAGCTGATGATCAGAAAGTTCATCCTGCTCTGTCAGGCCGTGTGTCCATCTTGCCTGTACACTGTCTTCATCAGTAGTAGGTAGATAGAAAAACCAGAATGTATTAATCATCCTGCGTCTGGTCTATTGTCTCACCTTTCAGCAGTTGCCGTGCCCCTCTCTCTTCCAGGTTTAACAGAAGAATCTACTGGCTCATCAAATTTTGTAAACTATGGAAGTCAGGAACTTCCTTTCATATTCTTGCATTATACCTGCCATAATAAAATTTGAATGTGGCTTTTAATTACTTTGGTAATACCTTAAGCATTATCTTTCCCAGAAATAGTATTTCACTTATCTTAAAATTATGACAGTACTGGAATCCAGAAAGATTTAGGTTAGAAGGAGCCTCTGGAGGACATCTGTTCCAGCCGCTCACTCAAAGCAGGGCTGACTGCAAAGTTAGATCTAACTTTGAAATTAGAACAAGTTCGTCAAGAGTTATATCCAACTTCATTGTGAGCATCTTTGGAGATAGAGACCATATCAGGATAACCAGTACCTGTGTTTGAAGAAGCAATATAATAGGGCTATATCCTGGTTTACAGTCAGTATTTTATGCATGTGCCTTCATGTAAGAATTTTAGTGCTGGAATCTGTCACACTCAGATGCTGAAGTCACCTAAAGCTTGGCTGGCCTACGTGAGAAGACTTTTAAATTACCCTTGTCCTAATAATTTTGTAAAACTGTTCTATAGACCAGAAACTGCAAGATGACTTAACTATCCGTTTCTAGCTGATAGGCCACTTATAGGAAAGGGAAGAAATGTAAAAGTGAGGAAGAGGAAAACCAGCTTTTTCCATGGTTTTCCCTTTTGACAATATTCTGCCTAAAAACAAGAGTTGCTCAGGATCTGTAAATACAGCACTGCATCGCTTTTGTTTTGTGCTTGGCCTATGACATGTCACAGCAAAATGAAAGCAATTTCTGTCGGGATCCATGAGGTTGAATTGAAGAGTTTTGGTGTAGAATGGCAGGGTAAGATATGAAGACTTATCTTCACTTATCTTCACTTTGTTTCAAGAAATGTCAGAAAAGAAAGCTAAAAAGAAGAATGTGTGCCACATATTCTGTAATAAAAACTCTTGTTTTGGGTCCTCCCTCAGTAAGTAGAATAAATGTACTTTTTGGACAGCATTAATAACAGTGCAGTAAATACATGATTATACAATTATTTCACATGGAGGTCTTTAATTTTATTCTTTAAATAAGGGCACAGGGAAATGTGCCTTTGACATTAGACGTAAGAATTGGTGTTATAACCCATCCCATAGTATTCATTAGTATCACCCCGAATTTATCACTTCAGTGGTCTGGTTGCAATGAAGGTGTCAGAGGAGCGCTCCTCACCTACTCCACTCCACAATCAGTCATCTTGGCTTCTGCAGTCTGAAGTCACTTGAGCTACCTCAGCTTACTCTCTTTTTTTAGGAATGCTTACATGCTCCTTGCCACGGGATCTACCACACAGCCGCTAACAAGAACAAAACGATGGCAGTGCCTTAAACTGTTGTAGCTGGTTTAAAGTTGTTCATCTAAACCCAAGAATATTCTGCAATTTAAAATGAAGCTGTGTGCATGTCTCCAGCTGTTTGTGGTTTCAGAGGGGCCTGGCACTTGGACACTGAGGGATTAAAGGGGAGAGAGATGAGTGCCTGAAAAGAAACATATTATTTTTTAGGTGTTTAAGAACCTTTAGTCAGAAATGGGGTGCAAAACAAGCCAACAAGTAAAGATGTGTGTATCAATAGTTAAATCCACACAAGTGCTGCAATAGCCGTCATGTTGCATCCCCCCAGCTAATGCGTGGGCGAATGCGCACCCATCCCACTGCAGTTCTTTGAGAGTTTAAAAATTCTGGATTAGATTACTTCTAATTTTGTTCTGGTTAATTCTGTTTGCCAGAGTAAAATTTACGTGACAAGTTCTCTAATTTTAACTGTGATGATGGTTTGTCAATATGTATCAAAGTTTTCTATCTTTTTTCCATTAAAGTAACTCTTTCTAACCTGTTGTGATAAAAGGGAGTGGTATATATATTTTGCAATTCTGTATTTTGTTCAACACGGTACCTTTTGGCATGACATTGCAGACGATGTGCAATGATGTGTACATAAGTGAGAGATTTGCTGTAGTCTCTGAAGCATATTTGGAAAGTTGTATTTAAAGATTAGCTTATTAATGTTGTGTTTCAGGGACATGTAGGTAATTACTTTTACAGCTATAGATGGGTGATGCTGTCTTGTGAATGCAAAGTAGGTTTCTTCACTCTGGCTGAATCAGCTCTTTGTGGTTTTCAGTGATATTAACCAGTGCCTTATGAATGTGCCGGTGCTGGGCAGGTTTTGCGTTCGCTGTTCCTCTGTAAAAGCACAGGTCTTTTTCCCCAGCGCTCACAGGAAGCCTTCTGCAGGCCAACTGATAAGACTCCCTCCTGTGCAGGTAGATGCAACGTAATGAAATTGGATGTGTGTGCTGGGCTTTGTAAATTAAATGAGATTGACCCCAGCCATTATCTCATTTATCTCATTTACATTGTAAAATCAGTATCTACACTATTGATTAGGGCATAATTAGTTAATTATGAACAGGAAAATGCAGAGTGATGTAGGGCTTGAGCACAGCCAGCTGTACTGCTAAAAAACTAATAAAAACAATCCAAGGACATGAGCAGATGGAGATCACTTTATTAAAAGAACAAAGCAGGCATATTTCAGGTATGGAAATGCCTAATCAAGCTTTCTTGCTGTGAAAGTGTAGCTGACCTGCATTCTATACTTTTATAAATGAAAAATGTTTTCTTTTACAATGTTTTAATTGATTAATCTAACTCCTTCAGAATTCACCTTTCTTTTTCACACCTCGTTTTCCCAGTATGTAGTGGGCATGTATCTATCCTCATTAATTGCTGGAATGAGGAACACAGCAATTGCTAATTGTGATGCATAAAGTAATTTCAGGCTAGTTAAAACACTGATAGTAAGCAATTACCTGTCAGTTAGAGGTAGTGTGGGAGGTTAGGTTAGCTTGTCTTTGTGTGGAGCTCTGTTTTTATTTTCGCAAAGTTTTTGGTACAACTACTAGCCAGGCCACGAAAGGTGGCTGTGCGCTCAGTTGCGTTTGTAAATCATGTACTTAACCACAGAAAAAGTTACCCACATATAATAACAAGCTAAAATATCTGCTAGTTTAAGGACTGTTCTGAAGGTGTGACCTTGAATCCGCAAGGATAAAAATTTTAACAGAACCTTTAAAGTGGAGGAAGCGGTTTCTTCACACCCCCCCCCCCCCCCCCCC
>Ga0065711_1005996_pt1 | contig 29582 bp, 26 predicted proteins | sample Hoacrofraction12_FD_59098 | JGI IMG/M metagenome (GOLD analysis project Ga0065711, IMG submission 59098) | Hoatzin crop microbial communities from Cojedes, Venezuela - Epithelial fraction 12 v2 (version 2) | ecosystem: Host-associated > Birds > Digestive system > Esophagus > Crop | place... | reverse complement strand
GCAGCCTGCTCTGGGTGACCCTGCTTCAGCAGGGGGTTGGACTGGGTGACCCACAGAGGTCCCTGCCAACCCCTGCCATGCTGGGATTCTGTGATTCAGAATGGCTTGTTTTGGGTATGCCATGATCCTTGCCAGGAAGAGCAGTTTAATTACAGCTTTCTGGGTACTGAGTGATGGATGCTGCCCGTAACCCTGCACCTCTACTCAGAGCAGGAATTACAAGGCGAGAAAGTGTGAGCCTTCCCCAGGCTGTTAACCAGGCGTGGGTGTTGCCATCATCTCCTTCTCCACCTTCCCAGGTGAAAACCTGGAGGCCATTCCCCAAGTCATAAGGATTTAGGACCTGCCTACAAGGATAGCTGCTCTGTGGCTCTCCTCTGCTTCCCTCACTCCCACCAAGCTGTTCAGCATTACCCAGGGAGCAGGGGTTCTGGGGCTGCTGTTGGGGAGGCCTCCTGTGCTCTGTGCCTGCTGACAGCAGCATGGACAGGGGACTCCTGGGCCCTGAAGCCCTGCAAAACATCACCCACTATGGAGACGTTTGCTCTGGGTGGAAGAGCTTAAGCAGGTTCCCTGGTCTCGACTCTTGCCACTTGTTTTCAGCCATCGACTGGTTTTATCTAACTGGGCTGCAATCAGGGCAGCAACCACAAGGAAGTCCTCCCCAAACCTCACTGTCTGTAAGGAAATGCCCAATCCCTTTTATAAAAACTTACTAATGGCTGCTTGCTTTTCTTTTTTGGCTTCTCGGACTTCATAGTCATCAGTGGCTTTGCAAATAGATGGGCCCGCCGTACACGTTTTTATGTCGGGGTGCTATTCAAAGCCAAGGCATCAATCCTCTGTGTGAGGGGGAGGGGTGGAGAGGACTGAACAACATATGGAAGATAGAGCTGTACTAGTGCTTGGTGCGTTATCTCGCCTTGCATCCCGGGCCACGGCAGCGCTTTGCGGAGAAGTCTCATGGAGCCCTCTTGAGGCAAGCCAGGATTATTGTCCATATCTTCTGGGTGAGGAAATCGAGGTGCCAGGCTGGAGGCAGAACCCAGTGGGTTCTGCTGCTGGCCCTGACGGTAGCTGCAGGCCAAGGGGACGCCCGTGCCATGGTAGCACCCTTTGGCAAGGCATGAACAGGATCGGTGTCTGTACTGCCACAGTCCCGGCTGCTACCTCCAGATGAGTGAGGCAGACCTGTCCATATCCAAATCCCATCAAGTCTTCAATATGTGTTTATGCGAATTTGAAGCTCACAGCAGTCTGCTGACATGGTTACTCTGGCTGCCCTTGGCTAACGTAGCTGGCACCACCCCATTTAATGCACATCACCCATGTAGTACCCTTTTAGGCAAGGATCCTGCCCTGTGGCTGAGGGCATGACCACCCTCGCAGCTAGCTGGCTCATGGGGAAGATGAGAAGATGCTGGAGCTGCTGCTCTTCTCAGAGGCAGACTGAAGATTTCATGGCAGCAGAGCCAGTTTGCGGCAGGAGATCCTGATAGCAGGAGGAGGCTGATGATGGAAAGCGAGTTTCTTTGGGACTTCAGTCATTAGCAGCCATCGGATCCTCCCGCACAGCGTGTCCGTGGGGTTAACAGCCAGCTCTGTCTCCAACTGCCACGTTGTACATGGCTGGTAATTAGGAGGTTACAGGATGCTGTTAGTTAGCAGCAGCATGACTTGTGTTTCAAAGGTTAATTGGCTGGTTTGGAGTTCCTTCTTTTTTTTCCCTCCTTCTTTCAGGCTTTATTTATTTATTTGTCTATCTCCAGCATGAGTAAGCACTCCGACAAATGCAGAAAGCCAAGTACAAAGGAGAAGGCAATCCTTGCATTAGTCTTCCAGGCAGTTTCAATACACTGGATGATGTTGTTATGCATTGCAGCTGACAATTCTCCAAAGTATCTGAGAACGTGCTGTGGCACTGCAACAACCGAGCAGCAGCAGTGTGCTCCAAAAGCGTGACCTCTGCCATGCCTCTGGGGCAGTGGGCAGAGACACCTGGCACAGGCAAGTCCTGTTCCAGGAGCTGTGTTTCCAAGTGCCCTTCTGCCACTGAAAGCTGATAGCTTTTTGTCCCAGGGTCATCTCCTGTGTGTGCTTCGCTAACTGGTCTGAAGAAATAATTGCTACTTATTGGGTCTGCCTCGATTCCCAGCTCCCGATTGTCCAGTAGCAGGACAGGGTCCTGTTCATTTGTCCCAGAGAGATGCTGGCATTATCCCTGCAGAAGGGTGAGCTCTGAATTCATCCCTGAGGACCTCTGGTTAAAGTTGTGAGGAGAGACCCCCACTTGGCTTCCCAGAGGAATTTGCAGAAGTAGGTGTTGATACTTGTAATGATTCCCCATAAAAGGCTCAATTTACATCAAATGGCACTAGAAATGCTATTTTGTATTCACTTCTCAAAAGAGAAGTACAAATTAGTGTTTGTTGCAAGCTATTGCTGTTCAAAGAACTTTTAATTGCTTTTCTGATCCCTCATCCATGGCCGGTTTCTTTCAGAGCAGCTGTCTTTGGAGTACTTTGGAGCTGACCTTGGTGGGCACCCAGTGATCCATTGCTGATCAGTTTAGGAGTATTGGTTTTGAGTAGCACATTTTATTATTCTGGAGTAAAAGTAATTCTGTGAGATTTAAGGTAGCAACTAGCTTCTCTACTGATGTTCATTTTAGCATTTGTCAATTTTGGCTTGAAAAATTGGTTTGGCCTGGAAAGCTGAGCACTTACTCAGAAAGCAGAGGAGAATCTTTCAGCAGTGTTTGGAGCAAATTGCTTAAATTCCTTTTGAGTTGTGAGTCAATAAAATATTACCCTGATCTGAGATTCTCACTTTCAGTTAGCAAAATTTGTTCACTCTTCCAACTTTTTGCATGATCCATTTTTAAGAACTTTCACACTGTCTGGATGTGAAGCAAACAGATTCCCCCAGCCCAGGATGTGAAAATTCAGCCCAGTGTTTTTGTGCTTATTGCATAAATGATGTGAGACTTATTCAGTCGTTAGCAGTCCTTTGTTTTATGTGTTTGGGCTTTGTCAGCTGCATACCAAGCGGTCCCTCCCTGCTCCCCTTCTGAGGTCCCAGCAGTAAGTGTGGGATGGATGGCTACCCATGCTCTGGTTTGGTAGGGAAGCTGCATCAGTTGAGAACATGTGCTGGGTCTCCTGAGCAGAGTGACAGAAATTTGGTTCATTCAGCAAGCACCCTGTGATAATCCACATTCTGTCCCCACCTATTGGCAGGGAAGAGGAGAGCTTTGTCTGGAGGCCTTGGGGGAGAGAGGTGTTTCCCATCCTCTTTGGTGCCCCAAGATCATACCACCTTTTTAGTGCTCTCCAGACCACCTTTATCCAGGCCCCCTTTTTTGCAGACGGCTGCTCTGTCAGGACATGAACAAACCTGGTAACAGTTTGAGGATCCCCTCTGCACAGTTCAGGCTGCCAGGCTGCTCATCAGAGCCCGCAGCAGCTCGTAGGTGGAGCATTTACACCTGGCAAGGTGTCGTTCCCATGTTAGAGGGAATCAAAGTTCAGAGGCAAGACAGCATGAGCTGACAGCAAATATTTGCAGTCAGAAGCCAGGTGTCCCAGCTCAAGGGTAGATCCCTGTCTGCTGGACCTTAGCAGCTTTCATGGCAAAAGGTGTAAATCGTGTCCTTCCACGGGGAGCCTGCCGTGAGTGGTGTTCGTGGAGCCTTCTGTCTCTCTTACTCTCTTCTGTAATTTAACTGACTCCACTGCTCTGTTTTCCTTCTGTTGGATTGTATGTATGGTATATTTTTTTTTACTATATAAGGGAAAGCGTACTAGAGATCCATCCATTCCTCTGCCTCCTACCAGACAGGAACAGCACCTCTCCAAAGCAGAAACTGCGTGTAATAACTCATTCGAGTGCTGACATACTGAGCAGCCAGGGGAGAGTCAGGAGAACAACAGAGCTAGTCGTGGCGAGGGGAGTTTGCCGTCTGATCTGGTTCCTATAGATGTGCTCATTAGTCTAGGGAATAACGTTGGGATATTCCCCGTGGAACTGTAGGCACGTTTTACCACCACCACTGGTTCAGTTCCTTCCCCTCACTTACGCCATTAGTGGTTCTCTGTGGTGAGGGAATGGCCATATAAATCACATCTGCTCTCTGCCAAGATGACAGAGTCCTTAAGCAGGTGATAGTAACGTGCTTCCCAGCATAAGCTGGTGTGTGGAGACTGGAGCTCTGTGCCGTGCCGGGAACAGACCCACCCCACAGCCACAGTGTGCAGGACCCACCAGACGCATTTTTTCCATCTGGGTCATGCAGCGAGTCAGCTGAGGCAGTCACGGTGCCCTCCAAGGCTTCTGAGACTGAATCCATGAAACCCCCATGCTTCATAAACATACATGAAGGCGACGGGTGGTTATATATAGAATGTAGACAGATTGTTTGCATTTCAACTGGCAGGTAAAATAAACCAAGCGTAATAGAGCCCCAAGAATGAAAGTAGAGTGCGCTTGCCAGCTGCATTTCATCACAAAAATGTGCGTAAATCAGTCATGGGCGGGCAGCTTCAAATGTGATGCTGACAATGGCTCTAATGTGCTCCGAGGCAGGGAGGCTTGACACAGCTGGACGGCGGGGCGTTGGCTTTCTGCAACGGGAAGCCTGTGATGAAGAAGGTGGCTTTCACAGAGAGCGTGGCGTTGCACTGAGCCTGTGCTTTCCGTCTGGGAGTGGGTTTGGTGAGAGGGAGGTTGGCTTTGATCAGGTAAGCAGGCCTCGGGGTGAGCATGCTCCATGCTCCGAAGCAGGCGTATCTGGTAGTGCCTTGCCTGAGCGACGACAAGAAACGAGTTCAAGGAAGAGCTCGAGTGTCTGGTTCGTGGCAGCTGTGATCAGTGGCTCTGGAGACATCACGGTGCCTGCAGGCACCACGCAGAGCCCCAACCGGGCCCCTCCGAGCAGCCCACGTGGCTTTGGTACTGCACATGGCAGCAGCTTGCCATCCTTCCCGCTGCCTCCATGAAAGGCAGCTGGGCTGCAGGGACAAGAGCAGGGTTAGCAGAGGAGGAAATGTAAAAGACGGAGACAGCCAAACCAACCGATGGAGGCAGGAGAATGTGCTTAGGCACTCGAGGGTGGGTGTCAGGACGATGGGGCCAGACTCTGTTCAGTGGTGCCCAGTGACAGGACAAGGGGCAACGGGCACAAACTGAAGCAGAGGAAGCTCCAGCTGAACATGAGGAAGAACTTCTCCCTCTGAGGGTGACGGAGCCCTGGCCCAGGCTGCCCAGGGAGGCTGTGGAGTCTCCTTCTCTGGAGATATTCCAGACCCCCCTGGACGTGGTGCTGTGCAGCCTGCTCTGGGTGACCGTGCTTGGGCAGGGGGTTGGGCTGGGTGACCCACAGAGGTCCCTTCCAACCCTGAACATTCTGTGATTCTGTGAGTGTGCCCTGGAGTTCGGGGAGGCAAGGAGGGCTTGGATTGCCTCAGGAGCTTTGGGGAGGATGCGGCTGTGGGTCTGCCAGGAACACCACCTCCCATGTTAGCCGAGGCTGTCGCTTTGTTTCCTGACACTTCCCCAGTCTGTCTGCATCCATCTCTTTGTCGTCTTGGATTTTTTTGTTCCACAAGACAAGGATCACATTTTGTTCTGTGTATATCACCCTGCCGCGTGGGGCTCTGGGGCAAGGCCTGCTAGAAGTTATTACAAGTATTAATAATGGTGAGAGCGGGAACAGAGCACTGCACCTCTCCCAGCACCGGTTTTGATGCCTGGAGGTTGCAGGTAGACTCTGCAAAACTTAGTGTGCAGCCCAAATTCAGAACAGATGCAGCAGGAATGTAACACAACAGATATACAGGTAAGAAGATGGGGAAGGTGGTACACGATGGTGTTGTGCCAGGGACGAACAGTGCCTATAGGCTGGTGGTTCCCAACTGTTAGGAGGCAAAGAAAATAGTCGTGTTTAATACTTCTGTGCGTTTCCAACCACTCGCTGTGGATGATTGCTTTCTCTGTAGACCTGGAGAATACAGAAGGGCTTAAAAATAGATTTAACTGGGGAAATGTTAGGAAAGCATGGAGAAGACAGTTGTGCCACACCCAAGAGCGAAGTGGGGCTAGTATTTGGCAGTACATGCAAAATGATGGCAACTTAGTTTGTGAGCTGCAGGTGGAGATTCAGTGGTATTGCGGAGGCATCCTGTACACTGCCCTTCTCTGGGTACCTCGGTGCTGAGAGGCAGAGCTGGCTGTCCCCATCGGCAGGCAGAGCATTAAAGATGCTCAGGGTAGCAGTCTAGCGCCTTACACCAGAGGAGAAGAATCACTGCATGGAAATAAACAGGTATGTTTACTGCTGCTGTCAACCCCAGTCATGAATTTTCCTCGGGTTTTAACCAGGGTTCTCCAGCCAGGACATTGAGATTTTCCAGAATTATGAATGAAGCTTTAAATGTCTCCTTGGAACCTCCTTCTGGATCTTTTGTTACAAGATCAAGATGCTTTATTTATAAATGGTTTTGAGAGGTGGGGGGAGAAAGCTGCATCTGAAAGGAGTGAGACTCTTATTCGAAAATGAGGGAGATTTGGCATGCCTGCATGCATTCTTTTAAAGCTCTATTTTTGTTTGCTCTGTCTGGTTTACAGCCTTAAAGACAGCCTGACTCCCAATTTGGGAAAAACACTCTGCACAGGCCTTGTAGCATCAGGGGTAAAGCTTGCTAGAGCGGGGAGTCTGCCACCGAGCACGGGGCAGGAAGACCACTTGGCTTCTTTCCCCAGATGAAGGCATTTCTCGGGAATTTTCTCTCCTGCCTGATGCCTGTACAAATTAATCCCTCCTCTCTCCCTGTCCTTGGCCCATGCACGGACAAAATCAAAGCTTTTTACCGTAGTGCCCCTGCCGAAAGCAGCAGAGTCTTTTATTTATTTTATATACTCCAAAGGGAATTGACTTTGCTGCAGACAGATGGATCCTGTAGTTCTCTGACTCTGGGTATGACTATACATGGACTTGTCTGTGCTTGAAAGTTAGTTTGGATTGAGGTGGTTTATGAAGCCAGAGTGTGCTGGCTGCTCTGAGGAGCTCTACCTGGAGCTTGGTGATGTGACCAGGGGGACAAAGCCCTGGCTCTGTGTCTGCAGGTACACCTTGCTCTCAGAGCTATGCAGAGCCTAGGCAGGAACTTCACAGCTCCAACCTGCCCCAAATCCACTCAATAAGAAGAAATAAATCAAACCACAGGGAGCTGCTCAATATGGGAGAGAATCAGAGTTTTCCTTTTGTTCGTGGCGGGTTCAGAGGCAAAACATCAGCCGTGTCAGCACTGTTCGTCTCCGGTCACTGCTGCCTGGGAGCACAAACAGTTTCAAGTCATTTGTGTAAATTAGTCTCAGCCCGAAAGTCTGAAAGCAGTGTGGGTTGCCGGGCAATTATCTCCTTGCGAATGGCCTGTGTTACTGGGGCCATGTTGCAGAAGATCTCTCACTTGTGCTAAGGTCTCCTGAAGCTGCCAAAGCAAGAGATCAGCATCTTGAATGTCTTTAAAGCAGAGCTACTAATATGGTATGTTGGAGTGCTGGCAGGTATCAGCTGAATGTGTGCCAAATTACAAGGGACTGAACTGCAGAGCGTGGAAGTGCAGAGGGATTAAATGCCAGAAATCTCAGTTTATGCTGAGGACGATTAGGAGCTGTGAGTGCCTCTGAAAGCCCTTAGAGGCAGAGGTGAGTGGGAGGACAGCTTTCCACTTCTTCTGAGGACAAAATAACCCACAAAAACACTTTTCAAAGATACCCAAATAAGAATTTCCCTTCCTTTTCTTGTTCTCCGCTCTTCTTTACCTAGCTGTGTCCCCTCTTTAGGGTGCCACTGAGATCTCCTAAGGTTCAGGCTGAAATGATGTTCTTTACATCCCTCCCTTCCTGCTGCCAGAGTACTGGCATATACGGATACCCCCCAAAGTAGCAGGAATCGCTCCCTTGCTGTAGTGTGGGGAGCTTGATGGCTGAGGACGTGCCTCTGCTCCTTCCTTTCTCGCACACAGATTTCTCCCTCTTCCTGAGACTGTTTAACCGGTGAGTGAGTGACGAACAGGCAGGCTGAGACCAACGGGCAGATACTGTCCCTCCAGCTAATAGGGGAGCGGACGTTTCCCACCTGAGCTTGCAGAAGTCCTTTTGTATTTCAGAAATTATTTAATGCTATGGGTTTCCTCCCACTCCTTTTTTTCTTCCTTGCTAGTTGGTGTGTAATAGCAGACGGTTTCATACATATTGGATTTTTCAGCTATAGCATGAAATCTGAATGCTGTATTTATGGCTGCAGCTGTCACTCCTCTGAAAACATGCAGCAGAATGAAGGTTAACCAGTTTGGGCTCTCGGGAAAGCATGTAAAACAGCACTGCAGAAGACTTTGTGTCATCACACCAGAGTGAAGAACAGATATTTTCTGAGGTTCTCCAGTCCAGGGTGATTTATCATCATCTGAAGCAAATACTCTTCTAATTGTATATGCTTGTTTGAAATTCTCGAAACCCCAAATCAAATTCTTTTCCCTTGTACAATGTACACAGAAAGTACGGGACACAGAGCCTGAGGGGATGGTTTAATAGTTGAAGAATCAGGTTGGCACTAGACAGACTTGATGCAGCCATATGTTCAAATCCCAGGGGTGACCGCTCACCAGGAGGTAGACAATGTTCCATACCATTTATTGTTTCTTCACTTAAAAACAGATGTCCCGATTACCGTGGCTGAAGGAAGAAATACTCTGCCTCTGTTCCAAAGAGCAAGGGCACGTCACGCTGCCTGTCCCCGCTGCTGCATTTGCACGGTGTCTTTGTGCTTCCTTCCTCCTGCGTGTGCACGCTCTGAAGTTTGAAACCCTGGCTGGGTCATTGTAACAGACATTTGCTTAAATAAGATAAAATGGCTTTTGGCCGCTTTTTTTAAATAGTATTTTGGTTTGAAAAGTGACAAATATACTTGGGAATAGCGTACTTGGTATAGGTCTTGTTACAGTCTTAGGGTTTGTGGCTGTGTCTCTCTAGGGTCACTGCACTGAAGTTTGGGCTCTGTGTGGCTCGGGGTGGTTGTGTCAATGCAAGATGTGACATTTCAGCCCTGGCTATGGACCCTTCTGCGTCCAACTCGGTGCCTGGGAAAAGCAGAGCGGAGCCAAACTGGGACCTAGCATGGGTGTTGAGGGAGCTGGGCTCCGCTGCAGACCGGAGCTCTGATCCAGCAGGACCGTACGGATGGGATGGGATGGGATGTGAAAGCTCTGTGTTAACGATGCAAATAGTGAAGCCGTCGAGATTGATGGGGCCTGGAGTGTGGGAGAGTTCAGACGTATTTCTAGTAATCGCATCCTTCCTGTTGTGTGTTGTTTTTGTTTCGAAGACTCTAAAATAGACTGTGTAGGAAGTTGCAAGATTTGGACTCCTCTGCCCGGTGCTGCAGATAGAGCTTCTCTGAGAGGCAGCCAAACGGCTCTTCTGAGAAACCTCTTAATGCGCGAGGATCGCTTCTGCCTTGCAAAGGCTCACGTCCCTCCCTCTCTCCAGCACGTTCGCACCGTAAGGAAATCAGGCAGGCTGTCCTCTCCTGTATTAATGCCCCATTGCCTGCAGTTAATTAAACTCTGCGTGATGCTCCATGCAGCGTGTCAGTTTGGTTAATGCCTGTCAGCCAAGGCAGTGACTTACCCCCATGATCTGCAGCAGTCGTATTCCGGGTCTCTAATTCACTTCTCAAACTCCTCTCGCCCAGCGTTTGCTGATCACCCAAGTTTTTGCCGTGCCGAATTCCGCACCCGGAAGGTGCCGTTCCATTTTTTTAGCATCTCCATAGAAACCACTTTGGAGATGCAGAGTGCAGGGCTTGTGCAAATTTAAAAGGCAACTAATGTAATGGTTCGGTTCGTTCGGGTTTCAGACGGCTGGTCACTCGGAAGGAGTGTGTCTTTCAGCGATAAAGTTGGGAAGAAAAGCAGTGGAAGTTCTCAAAGGCAGCGATACAACAATTTTCTGCTATATGAGCCCAGGATAAGGCTTTTATGATAGCACAAAGTTTATCCAAAGGTTGTTTGGAGGGAGACACAGACAAATTTTTGACTCTTCCACAGAAATCCAGGTATATTTCTTGCCTAGGAGGTTACCTGTTTATCTGCAAAGCTGCTTTTTTATGTGGGAGCTCACTTCTTCACCTTGTTAACACAGCTGCCTCTGTTTGACCTCTCTTAAAAGGTTTAAATGCATATAGATTAATGTACTTTTGATGCCTGGGCTAATGAAGTCTTGTGCCTCCTCTGTTTAATTTTCTGTTTTACAGTAGAGGCTCAGCACTGCTCGCGAGTAGCCAGGATTAGACCTAGGGTTGGTTTGCACCTGATGGATAGAAAAGTTAATTCTGGGTTGGGTAGCAGGGAGGCAAGCATGAGCAGAGGATGCTTCTCGGTAGTAATTCGTGCTTCTCTATCTCTAGCACAACCGCCTAAGGCAACTTTTAGACAGGGATGAACTCGGAAATAAAAAAAACATCATTACACAGCAAAGGAGGAAACTCCTTGCTGTGCTCAGATGTCCAAAGGTTGCAGTGGTTTAGCAGCACCAGTCCAGGTCCACAGTCACCAAGGCAATAGCTCATTGCCATGGAAACACTCTCCACCTTCTCAAGTGAGAGCGTTTGAGCAAGTCCTGATGTTTAGCAAATAATTGCTTGTGAACCACTGTGTATCCCACCCCTCGACACATTTGGAGACTATGAAATAAAATAATTTGACAGCTTTCACCATGATCTGTCCATTTTAGAAGCCCACGAGGAGAAACATTTGCAAGCTCAGTTACTTTCTTAAGGGCTCACCGTTTGCCCATCATTGCTTTAGCCTTGCAAGTTTATCAAAGCCACCAAGCTGGAGATTGCATCTCAATTCTCTTTCACTCCCCCTGTCTGCAAATAAAACCTTGTGTTGCCTGTTTCAGATGAGAACTGACATATTTTGGAGGATATGGATCAGTCTGGCTTATTCTTGGGGTTGCCTCTTCAGCAGGGCATGGCTGGCCCTGCTCCCGGGGCAGGGAACTGGATCAAAGCCCTGGTGCGGCTGGTGGAGCCGTGAGGTCTGGTTGGAGCAGAGGGCTGGAGCAGCCCTTCCTGCGCGCCTGTTCCTCGTGGCTCTTGCTGTGGCAGAAGCATCGCTTCTGCTCGTCAGAGCCATGGCAGGGATGCGAAAAGCTGCCAGGAGCAAAACTCGAACGTGGCATGGAGGAAGGTTGCAGGCTGCAAATGAAATCCTTTTTTCTTTTTTGGTCAGTCTGAGCTGTCGCTGTCTGACAGATTTTCCCCTGGTGAATGCACGATGTGGGCAGCGGGCTGGCAGAGCCGTGCGGTTTGGCAGGGCTGCGGAGTGGCCGGGTGCTGCCCCAGTGCCGTCACGGGGGAGCAGGCGATGCAGCGACCCAGAGCTCGTCTCCTCTGCCTGGAGGGTTGCTCCTGACGTGGTTCCTGCACGCGGCATGGGATCGGGACGGGGACATCATGGCAAGGCAGCACAGAGGGTAGCGGGCCCGCGCAGAGTGCGAGGACCAGGCACAGCGTGGTCTCATGTGGGAGGAGGAAGGGAAAGGGCTGCCTGGCTCTTCACCCGAACCAGGCGTCTTCCGTGGAGAAACTGCGGCACGATGATAGAGCAGGAGGCGTGTGCTGCCTCCTGTACCTTTGCTTTTCTCTGCCTCGCAGCTCCCCTTGAAATGACAGCAGCGCATAATTGCATCGCTTTGGCGTTCGCAGCATCAGTGCCGATGATTTGAGAGGTGTTATTATTGTTGCCATTAGCAGTGTAATTAGTGTTAGCGTAACAGTCCCCTTTGCCCAACGCACCGAGGCTGAACTAACAACCTCCACAACCAAATCCATCCACTCTTGGATGGATTCTCACTCGGGGCGAGAGTCTCTTATGCTCAGGTGTTCAGCACTCCTACGTCTTCTGCAGCTTGGCACTGCAGCCTCATAGTAGTAGCGAATTACAATAATTTTAATTAGTGCTACTGTTATTAGGGCTAATATAATTGAATTTCATTTTTTCAGCAGTGATTTTGTTTCATTATATAAAATTAGAATGACTAAACGTTTTTTTTCCCGAATCATTTTGTTCCCATAACAATAGAAACATACTGCAAATCCAGGGCATGCTTGGGGGTGAGGCATATTTCATGAAGAAGGAATGAGAAAAATGCAGTGGAAAGTCACCTTCTCGTTTTTAAGTCCTCTTTTGCAGATTTTTGTGTTCTTCCTTCAATATTTGAAATAAATATTACAAGGGAAATGCAGTGCAAAACCAGCACATTTATTTTCCGTGAATTTTTTTTCTCGGTCATCTCTGAATATTGGTAGTAGTTTATTAGAATTTAATTTCATTGGGGTTTTTTGTCAAGGATGTGAAAATGTGGAAGCATTGGGCGATCTCCAGACTCAGTGGTGGTTCCACTGAAATTGAGGAATTCTGCCAGGTGAAAATCCAATAGCTGTCTGTAAGATACCAGCAGCTGATGCGAGGAGGAACAGGAGTTGCTGAGATCCCCTGCTGCTTTCTGCTCGCATTCAGTAACTCCAAGCTTTCACTTTGTGCAGTGTCCAAGTGATGTGACTGTGCTGAAGGGCAGCTCCATCTCCTAGTTCCTTTCTAACCTCTTTTGTCCTGTCTTGCCTTAGCAAAGCAAATCGTTGTTGTCTCAGGGAGCAAGAGTGATGACGGTGGTTGTGGTTGATATTTTTAAATTTCTGAGTTAGGACGCCTGTATTGCACACATTCAAAAGGTGAAACGGGGGGCGATGAGCTCCCGGGAGCGGCTCATTCCCTTGTCTCCAGCAGTAGTGGTGGTGGTGTGTTGCTCACCACCATCCCCTGCTCTGCTGCAGCCTGTTATCGACGACACACCTGAAGGATGAGGACTTGGAAGCCTTCCTTGCCAGTCGTAATAGCACGTTCTGCAGGCTGCTGGCAAATACAGACTCTGGGTTTGTACCTTTTTGTCTTTGCTTTTACTTTTTGATCATTGTGGATGGTTTTAATTACCACTTTAGTCTGATGCTCATGGCTAAGAATGTATCAATAATTCACTTGCAAGAACAGCGTGGCAGCTCCAAAGTTCCCATCTGCCTGCTTTGGCTGCAGGCTAGAGCACCCTGGGCTGTTGGCAGCATTGTGTTCTTGGGGACAAAAATAAGCTTGTAACAATTGCTTGGGTTGCTTTGGGGTTGCTAGAGTGGAGGAGAGGTGGATTTCCCCTGAATTTGTTCTCCTGGCTCTTGGCTGGCTTTGATGCAGAGCAGAGAGGAGTTGCTGCCTGTGGATTTGCAGATAATCATTTCCATGCTGATGAAGCTTTTGAATCTTAAGCTCTTCGTGAGTGTTTCTGGAAGCTGTAGAGAAACTATCAAAACTGAGTCTGTAGCAAGTGCAGTCCTGTCTTGGAGGACAAAAGACCTGGAGGTTCCCCCAGCTGTGTTGTCCCCACAGGATGTCCCTGAGCTTCATCAGCTTATGAAAAAAGTGATAAGATGTACCTACCCACCCTAGAAGTGGCTTGGATCCTAAGAACCCCAGGGATCTTTTTGGTCCAGTGTCACAAAAACCACAGTAGATAGAGCTCAACTCACCTAGTCCATCCTCTTGCTCTGAGGCAGGATCAACTTGTCCTATATCAGGGTCATAAGTGGTTCCATATCTTCTAAGACAACCCCAGAAGGTGAACATTCTTGGTTAATGAAAGTCTCTGCATATTGAAAAGGGAAGCCCGTAAAGAACTGCCTGTGCCCAAATGTCAGATGCATGTTTAGGACCACATGAGAGACTACACGTTAGGAGTTAGGAAAAGAGCTTGGGAGTCCTGACATTTGGCATCTCATTGTAGGCACTGAACCTTCCCTTGATAACCCAAGAATGAAGGCTCAAGTAGGCAACACACCACTGTTCTGTAAGATACACCACCAATTTTTCTCCTGATGGCCACCCAGCGTTTTTGTTTTCTTCTTCTACCCTAAGATCCTTGAGCCTTAGAAAAGCTCTCCTGATCATCTTCCATCTTTTCTTCTTCCACTCAGTGCTCAGAGGTCAATTACAGTAGATTGCTCAAATTCTTCTGAAGAATTATCCTCTCCTTGAACTTATTTTTCCATTGGACCACTTCAGCTTCCTCTCATTGGGCTTAAAAGATGACTAAGTCGAGGTCTTTGTCAGATATAGACTAAACATATTCCCCATCATCATCTTCCTTCCCATCAGCAGTCCTCTATCATGTTTTCTTGATGTGCCTTGTCTCCTAATACCAGTACACAGCCCTCAAATCACAGATGTGCATTTTTCAAAGGGACTCTCGATAAAGGTCTGTTAGCGAGGGATGAGTAATGGTTTGACAAAATAGATTTAAGTGGCCCCTTCTGAATCATCTTGGCAGTAATAGAGAAAGTGTGTCCATTTTTTGATTAAATATTTCCAGTGCCATTAGCTTGGGTGAAGTAAACAAGTTCTATTGAGTTTGCCTGCTAATGACAACCCAAAGACTTTTGATCTCTCTGTTCTCAGAGAGCAAGCCTGTTGCTTGAATGCGGATAAAGATCATGTAATCATTGCTAAAGGTGCCTCTTGCAGTACAATCAAAGAGTTTGGAAACGGTTCTTTATTCTTTTGGTGTTCATGCTCCCGCCACCTTTAATGGACATTGTCAGAGCCGCCTGTGATGGGTGTCCTGTAAGCTCTGTGCACAGTCAGAAATATGCAACTGTAGCTTGGCTGCAAGATTTTAGCAAAGAAAATCAACAATCGACCTTGATTTCTTGTGCAGACTCCTCAAGGTAGGGCCTTTGTCCATTTTTCCCTGAAAGGGGCTGTAGGATGTTTTCATGTTCTTTGTGTCTATCCTTGTAAAGCATTTCTCACAAGATTGTATGCTTTTTCTTAAATTCTCCAGCTCTTAAAACCTTGTGACTCATTTTACATCTAAAAGGAAAAGATAGACCTTAGGTCTTCTTTCTAGTTAATGGTATGGAATACAAGATATTTTCAGCCTAAATATAAAAAAAGTAGAAAAAAAGAAAGGAAAAGAAAATAAATCAGTATGATGCATGATTTTTTTTTGAAATGCACACTTTGTGATTTGCCAGCAAAGCTGATTTCAGGCATGAGGCTGATTTTTGACCATTTGTCGTTGACTTCAGCACAGATAGTGGTCAAGAAAAAAAAAGGGTTGCAGCAGGCAAGAATTGTGTGAATATAATTCCTTGTGTAAGTATAAATTTTTTTATGGCAAGGGATAAGCCAAATATATTGGATGAGAGTCAACACAGGCCTTGCTAAGAGATGTCATGCCTCACAGATCTGCTTGGTTCTCTGAAGGACTCCACCAGCATATGGATGGGAATGATTCAGTCTGTATAATTGCCTTGGAATTTCGCCAGAGACTCCTAAAGGAACTAAGCCGATGTGGGGTGGGATGGCAGTCTGCTCGTAGGGAGAAGCCTGCTAGTATTTAACAGCTGCTGAAGAGAAGAAGGAAGGGGTACAAGTAATAGGTCCATTTCTGAAACATTGGGAAGTTGCCAGAGGCATCTCCTGATGCGCTGTGGGACACATGCTGGTCTACGTACTCCTGAACGATGTTCCAGCCTTGGCATTGCCAAGAGTGAAGGGATGATCATGGCTCTCCTTGGCACCAAGCTCAGTCGGAACAGGCACTTCCTCGCTTCCACCCAACGCTGGAGGAATGATGAGTCACTCGCTGTCCTCAGTTCAGGCATATTTCCGTTTTTCTTCTTTTTCAATGAAACTAATCAGTTTATGAGTACTGACAGAGATGACCATTTCGCAGAATCTGCACTCGAGCACCTCTCCCAGCTGAGCTGTTACAGTGCTCTTGGTGTGTTGCTGGAGGCCTTCATCCTTGGTTGTTATCTGGAGAGTTGGCGCCTTCCTCCTGTGACTTCTTGTTTAATAACTAAACCTGAGCACTTCTGGCCTTGTTTGGGGCGTTATTTTATAGGGTTTGGGGTTTTTTTTCATTTTAAGGCTTATTCTTTCAGCCATCTGTCAGACCAAGTGATCCTCCATCAAGATATAATCCAGCTGATTGGCCTACTTTTCAAGAATAGTAGCTTTAGTTTTGTATGCTACTGCTGATAGCATTTCAGATTGCCCAGGTCCTTTCCTCCTGAGGGTGGAGAAGACAGCAATTGATCTAATCCAGCTTGGCGTTTATGCCACTTGAAATGAAATTGCATTTTGCTGAATGAAACTGAGAAATGGGAAAGTAATACCGCAAATATGTTGTGCCATGTGGGACCTTCTGCTTGGAAAGTTTCCTAAGGAAGCAACAACGGAGTTGATTATCCCAGAGAACAAACTCTGATCTGTAGCTCTCGTTGCAAGAGACGGAAGTGTGGCAGGCAAGGTTTCTTCTGTAGAAAATACTCCCAGTCAGGAGTCAATACCAAGTGAACTTGAAGGATTCACATGAAAATCTCAGAGTATATGATTTTGGTATATGATCACTGCTGGATAACATTAATGGCATTTTTTTTCAATGCCAGAGTACGTCACACTTGTATGCAGCTTGCTCCGTTCCTCCACTGATGCCCTACTTGCAGCTCTGGAAAGGAGCAGCACGTTTTGCATTTGGCTGGCCATATGCAGTTGTGTAAGTCATTATTAGCAGTGACTTTCATGCCACAGAGCAGAGAGGTAACAGCAATTCCACACAGCATTAGGAGATCAAGTAGGTCAATTGAAAGGAGGAAAAATTACCATCGGCTATCTTCAATTAAACCGTTACCGCTCCACATGAAGAATCCCATTTAGAGGAAGGCATAAAACCTGAGCGCAGAGGTGACTGAGAGAATAAATTCTCCATTTTTAATTCCAAAGCCAGAGAGTGAACATTCATCAGTAGGCATGAGGAGGAGATCTCTCTCTCCTCCTGTTTCCAGCCTGCTTTTAAGTAGAGCCCATTTGGACATCTCTTAGCAAAACTGTTTTTTCCTCAGAAAGCACAAACTCATCGAAGTTACAGCTCTTAGTGGAGACATTAATGACAGCTAAACCCTTCCTGAGATGGGCTTTTTGTTCTGAGAGGTTGTGGTGTCCAACTGACAAGCACAGGGCAGAAGGCGCCTCAGAACAGCAAACATCTTGGTGACCAGGGCAGTCTCCTCAGAGCTGGGGCATCCTGGTTCAAGTCCCTGGTCCCTTTCCAAGGCCAGAGAGCATAAATAGCTTCCAGCTGCGCTCCTGTGCATGGGAAAGCGCCATCCAAACTATTTTTTTCTAGTAAGAGAAGTTGTGGCATATGAAGGCAAGGCAATTTCCATGGTTTGAATCAAAGTCTAGATTGGCTATACTGGTTTGAAGTTGATTTTAAGGCAACAAGAGTTGTATGTAGTAAATAAACTACATCAAAATGGTTTACAAAGGAAATATTTTCAAATGCAGAAACTGAAAGGCTCACTTGCATTATTATTCGTATTTCTTTAGGGGTGGGAAATGCAAAGGAGGAAAGAAGCCAGGTCTTAAATTGCTTGATTGGGTTGGTTGGTTGTTTACTTACCTTAGAAATATCAGAATTATTCCATTTGGTCTTTGACTAGCAAAAAAAGGGGAGAAAAATAAAAGTCAAAAGGTAGCCTTCGCGTTTGCTAGCAGTCTTCTGAGGTGCCACTTACATTCCCTGACAGCTCTCTGCTTCTGGCTCTCTCAGCTCCCTCAAAGAGGACCTTTTCCCAAAGTGCTTCAGAGGCATTAGAACAAAATAGCTGTAAATAAAACCAAGCATACGACTTGCAGAGTGTAGGGCAACCTTGTCTCTTCTCCACATGATTGCTGCAGAGTTGGGTCTCTGCTTGTGAGATGTCGCAGCTTCTCTCCCTCACCCATTTCTGGGACAGGGGATGTTCATGTTTGTTATTACCGTTAAGCCACGCTACGCGCTTGCATTTCATTGCTCTCATGCTGGATGGCTGATTACACTGTTCTGGACAGGATAAATAATTAATAGCCTCATGGGTGCTCGAGGTGACATTCTCCTATATACTCTGTTAAGCATTTAAGAAACTTCAGCTTGGGCCTGTCCCATGCCATGTCTGGTTGCTGGGCTGCCTTCGGAGGGGTCTGAGCTTGTGTCCAGGAGGGCAAATGCTGCCAATGTCTTCATGTCCAAAATTTACTCTGTAGCAAAATGCCTGTAGTGGGACTGTTAGTTATAGCTCCTGGTCCAAGAGTAGAACCTACCTGGGGAGACCAGGGCTCCTCTTTAGTTGAATTTCCTGTAGGAAAAGGATATGGGCAAGAAATTGGTGCTTGATGTAAGGTTTCAAAGGAGTGAGTGTGCAAGAAACACAGCTTAGGTTTTCAAGTACAAAGTTTGAACTTGTGAGAGTGCAAGGATTTGGAGATCACTCTAGATGCGTGTGAGCTGCGGTGTACTATTCTGTGATTCTGTGATATTGGAGTATGGGGAGGAGGGGACCACTGGGTGCTGTGAGGACTGGGATAAACCCCCCGCCTCCAAGGAGAGGGAAGGAAGGAGCCAGGCTGTGAGTTAGAGATCTCTGCACTTGCTCGATGGGTTGAGCCCAGCCTCTAACAGTCCCATGCAATGGTTTATCCAACCTTCATCCTATACTCGGAAGGCATAGAGGTCCAGGGCTGCAGACTGATGCTCACTGCCTAGCACAGTGGGAGCCCGCCTGTAATATTAGTATTATACACACATTCCATACATGTTCTAGTTTTTTAGAAAACATGAGAGGAATATTTTCTAATTTCGAGCTCTCTTTAGCAGTTTCATTGATTGGCTCCCCTCCTGTGGTCCCAGTGCTTCAAACTCATTTAAGCGATTTTCCACAATTTTTGAACAATCTTTTGTATTAAAGAAGTCTAATCCCTCCCGAACCATTGCTTTAATCTGTCCCAGAAAACTGGCTTTCATCTTACGATTGCTTTCACGGTGGCACATAAACCCTACAAATGTAATATGGAGCCCAGTAATCCACCAGTTAAACAGATTAGTTATGTGGGAGACTGTATGGCTCAGTGAGTAAAGCAAGCAGGCTTTAATCTCCCTCCATAAAGGAAAAGCCGGCTCAAGTATAGCTCCATGCTCTGCCGTCTGTGTGCACTGGAGATGCAAAGGGCTTCCTCCCGCTTTGCAGATCTCGTGGCAGGGATGGACCCTGGAGGGTGGCTGGTTGTGATGTCTTGGTTCTCTCAGATGAGCGAACATAGATGTCTGGCACGAGATGAAAGGGTGAAGCGCAAGGCTGAGCTGCCGAGAGGCATCGTCTCCCCCCTCCACAGTGAGAGGAGGAGAGTTGCACTGCGGTTGGTGTCCCTTTGCATGGCTTTTCTGGGACTGTTGCCTTTTTGCAGCTGGTGACATCACGGCGGGTGTCCTGGTGTCACCTGTGTATCCGTGCAGCACACAGAGACGCTGCTGGGAAAAGCCCTCAGTGGAAAAGCAGAAATTGTTGAGTTCCTATCCTGACCCTGCCTATGGCTCACGGAAATGGATCTTCAAATCCCCCAAATTAGGTGTCCTTTCAGTAGGGTGGAGCAGGGCCTTTGCACCTCTATTGCCATAACCCAGGCAGAGCCATGGCTGACCTTGCTGCTTGGCCTCGGGATGGCAGGAGCTTGTATTTGGAAGGAGGAGCAGGCTGTGTGCAAATGCCGGAGGAAGAAGAAGTCCTTGAAGCTAGACCGGTTCCTTCTGGGTGTTGTTGTGTGCTTGGCTGTGACTGCATCTTTATTAGGAAGTATCAGGTGCAGTCCCATCTTTAGTCCTTGGGCACAGCTTGCGAATGCCTTTGCAACCTACGCCCGTACCAAAAAGTAAAGTTGCTCCGCGCTGGGTAAGTTCTCCAGCATTGCGCCAATTGCCATGGTTTGGATTTATTAATCTGAAATGTTGTGTGTTGTTGGATTTTCCCTCCCTCTTCAACCTCCTTGTAATTAGCCTGCACACCTTCTCCCCTGCTCCCTGCCCCTCTCACGCATCCCCTTTGGTTTTTAATTCTGTGAAATGGGGATGATGCCAGAGACTGCAGACAGGTGAAAACTATTGCAATGGAATAACTAGTAATTGGAAAATGACAATCTCTCAAAAATGGGCTGAAGAGAGAAAATACAGCCTGTCTGGAAGCAAAACGCAAATTGACAGTTCATTACGTCTCCTCTTCCTGATCAGAGTCTCTGCAGACTGAACTTCCAAATATAAAGCAGAAAAGCCAACATAAACAAGTGCTCAAAATCCCATTGACAGCTTTAGGCCCAGGACTAGAGAAAAAACAACACAAGTGCAAAGGATGTTTATGAGACTAAATGTTCTGGATTTGTTTACCACTCCTCTGCATCTCTGCCAGCCTCGGCTCTCCGTGTTCAGGAGCAGTCGAGCGGCTGCTTTGGGCTCGGGGGCAATTTCTGAAGCAAAGCACATCCTTTGCTCTGGAAACGTCGTTCCCTGTTTGTTCAGCGGGAGGGACCAGGAGTCTAACAGCCCTTTCCTCCAGCGTGATGCAGGTATGATTATTTCTACTCAGTATCGGAGCGGAAAGGTGCCCCAGCCAAGGCATGGTGCCATCCTGCTGGTGATTGAACCTAAGCCATGTAAAATAGGTGGTTGTGGATGCAGCAATCAAAAGAGGCAAGGTAGAAGACGGGCGAGAGGAAAAAGAGAAGCACAAAGAGATAGTGACTGGTGAGAAATGCAGCAATTCAGTCGCACAAAGAGAACCTAAGGCTGCAAAGTCCTACTCTTGTTCTCCATCCTCTGCTTGCAGGGACCATCAATAATTTGACCGGTATGGATTTCTCTTTTATTGAATTTCTCCCGACTCCAGGAAGGCTCTGGGGTTGTGCTGCTGCCTCTTGCTAAAACCAGAAGTATCAGATTCTCAGAAAGAGACTAGTCTTCAGAGGTTTTCAGACCCAAACTATTTAGAAAAGGATTTTTCGTCTGTTTATCTGAACTCAGAATGAACTGCTGAAACGTTTGAGGTCTGTCCCTAACAAAAACACGGTTTTGAATCACTGAAATATTCCGCAGCAAACATATGGCCTTGAAAGTGAGCAGAGGTGTTGTGCTTTCCTGGGACATGTTTTGCCTGGAGTCAAGGCTGTTACTTTAAACTCATATTCAAGGATGTTGAGATCTTGCAAATTGATCCCGTAGAGTTTCTGCCCTTCTCTTTAGCGGTGGGAAACTTACTCTGGCAGCCAAAGTATGAGGTTTCATTTGAATCTCAAATCTATAAAATTTGTATTCACGTCTCACCGTGTTTTGAATGTTGCCTGGGACCCACCAGTGGGACTTGTGGCTTAAACCAGTACCTGTGCTTGTTTCTGCTGGCTGTCTCCAGCGTGGCAGTTCCCATTCCAGCCTCCGTGTCTGGCACTGTGGAGAGCGTGACAGCATTGCCCACCACCTCCCCACATTGCATCGGTTGTGGGGAGCCCTGGGTGTTCTGTAGCCTCGTGCAATGCCACCTGGTTGCCATTTGGCCATGCTCCGTGCGGCCTCTCCTGTCTCTGAAAACCTGGACCAATGTAGAGGGCAATCATCGCAGCAGCAAAAGATGTGGAGATATCCAAAGCTGATGAGGGGTGATGCTCTCTCACTGTCGCTTCAAAAAGGAACTTTGCACTGAAACAGGTTGGAGCCCTACGGCGGGGAAGTAGTCAGAGTCTTTAAGGTTTATGAATTATTTAGCAAAAAGCAAAAAATACCACTTTAGGTGTACCCTGTTGGCAGTGCATTATTTTGATGGCAACCTTTGTTTGTTAACCATTTGTTGCTAGAAAGGAAGTCGCGTTTTGTGACATAACCACGTCTCAAGCAAAAAGCCTGAAATTTCCTTTTCTGAGAAGGTCAAACCGAGACATTGCAGCAATTTTAAAGCTTTGTTGCAACTTCATTTTCTTCCAGCCAGGAAGTTTGACAAAAATAATCCTTGCTATGAAAAGTTTTGTTTTCAGCAAATCCAGCATTTTGTTTTTCTCAGAGAAAAATGCTCCTGGAAAAATTCCTGCTCCGGGGTTGGCTTCAATCTGAACAAAACAAGAGTGTCTCCTAGCGGCTGGCTCCAGGGGGGTGGCCAAATCCATCCTGGCTTTCAAATGTCTCTTCCTTGACTCTCCTCCTAGATCTTTGCTCCTCAGGGAGCGAGAGAAGTAGGAAGTAAATTGTGCTCTAAGCAACAAACCATTTCATAAGCCATAAACATATCTATGGCAGGCTGTTTTCTAGGCTCCAGTTGGTGTTGAAAGAAGGTAATTACATTTGAAGGCTGTATCACTGGATGCTTGGCTCGTCTGCTGTTCAGCTTCCACTCTAATAATACAAAAGCTCCCATCAGCAGCTTAGCCAGCATGCAGGGCTATCCATCCTTGTCTTTGCCCAGCGGGTCCTGCCTCCCTGTCGCTGCAGGATTGCGCTCCAAACGTCTCACGTTACAGCAGTCCTTGTCATCGAATTAGTTCTGCCTCACACCGAGTACGATCACTGACAGATAAGGACGATCTCTTGTCTGAAGCACAACTGGCTTTGCAGCATCAGCCTGCTGTCCGTCAACCTTGCCCAGATGTCCCCTCTGTCATCTTGATCTGTGGGGTCAGCCCCTCACCACAGCTATTGATGATCTCATCTGGGCCACCTCCTTGTCCTCTCCTTTCCCTTTTCCTCGTGCCCTCTCTCCCCTCCCTGAGAGATGGCTGCAGCTTTGCTCTGGCACTTGCTGAACTCGTATGTGAAGCAAAAGCCACAGTGCTGGAGACCAAGCCGTAAGGACACCCAGCTGCCAAAGGAAATCGGCAAATCCATTCAAGCAATGATATCGGCAGATTAACTGGTTGCAATGCCGCATGTTCAACAGGGCACAGAAAAATCTTGGGGTTGGCTTAGAAAACATGAGATTTTAGAGAATAACAATTTACAAATTCTTTTTTCTTTACCCAAGGATGCTTTTAAGTTTGTTCAGCTTAGGCTTTTCAGGCTGGACGCTGGCTTTTTGAATAATGACTCCTGAGATCGTCTTGTCGTATTCATATCATTCCAGGATTAGGGACTTTGAAACTATCACCAGCTATCCCGATTTTCAAGATAAAATTGCGACTCTTGGCAGCCCATCTGGCAGCAGCAAGGTGAACTTGGAGAACCCTGAATTGAGTTTTACCTTAGCGGGTGCAACCGCTGCAGTGTTGCAGACTACAGGGCACCGTGGGTCGCAGCAGGCAGGTTCACTTCATTTCCCAGCAGAAAGTGCTACAGAACAACTCTGTCCTTTCAAAGCTGCCCAAGCTGCAGCTTCCTTGCTGATGATTGTGTCATTAATTTCCCAGCCTCAACACGCTAACGAGCCATGAACACCCTGTCCCAAGGAGTCCTTAGTCTGCTGCCTGGAGGGACACAAGAATTTAGCAAGTTATTTTGCTTCTTGTCGAGAATGCCCTGGTATAACCCCAGCTGAGGGGAGTCCGAGCGTGCCGGCCACACGCTGCTCCTGACAAATAGCTCGAGGACACTGTGAGCGCGGTGTCCCGTCACTGCTGTGGCTTACAGCAGGACCAGGCGCCGGGGAGCCCATGGGCTGTGTCAGGCTCAGTCTCCGCTGTGGAGCTGGTTGGACGCCGTCCTAGAGCAGCCCTTTTCTTCAGCTGCAAAGGGAAAACCTCTGCCCGAGTTATTTTGTCATTGTCGGGGAAGGGAATAGCATGGGCGAGTGCTGATTGATGTCAGTGAGGGAATCGCCATCGCTGCAGCGAGGAAGGTGTGAGGAGGGCAGCCCGGTGATCGTGCTGTTCGGGTGCCCTGTGCAGCCATCTGGGCCACCCTTTGCTAGCGACTTAACTGAAAACTGCACAGTCCTTCCTCTCATGTCCCTTAGTAATTAGTGTATATGGATTATAATCACGAGGACTGAGGCTCTTAGTGCTTTTTCTCCTGGATAAATGGTTGAGCAAAAGACAGTCCGTTGCATAAAGTAATTTAGCCTATGAATGATGGTTCATTAGCAGCCCACAGACTGTTGCTGCCTGTAGTAGGGGATGTGTGGGCTCTTCCTGCTTTCAGGTTAACTCTTTCACCCTCTCCTTCGATTGCCAAGCATTGAGTTTGCAGAGTATGGAGTTAATTGTGGCTGTGCCACAGTATAACGGTGGTCTGCTCCTGTCGGAGCCTCAGATAATGCAGCAACATCCCCAAGAAACTGCCAACTTTTCACACAGTGTCTAATGACAGATGGGGAATAAAGGAAGCTATTATCAGTCAAGAGATGAGTCAGATATGAGAATAACACCTTTTTCTAGACAATATTGTTACACTGAGGAAATGAAAAAGACTCATTTTCTTTTGCAAAGGAACCGACCTGGAGTATTAGAAATGCGCATTGCAGAGCCTGGTGCTGTTTGAGGGAGTAGTAATAAAGAGCTCCAGAAAGTGAGCAAACCCCATCCCACCTTTTGCAGCTGTCCCTGCTGTGCCAGGTTCTGGAGCCTGGGTGCTGGGCAGACATTGCTGCACAGCCCAGGAAAGGAACATCTAAGGCTGTGTCTGAAAAGCAAGATTGTACCCCAAGTTAATTTGATGCTGGAGATGGAGGAGGGGAGTGGAAAAATCACTTCTTGGATTTAAGCTGCTTGCAGTCGTGTACACTCAGAGAAACCCAGGCTGATCCTGGAGGGAATCCTGACGCTAAGGGCTATACTGCTGTCACTGTAACAAAATCAGCTGTACGTTACTGACTGGGACTTCAGAAGGAAAAATAATCTTGGGGTTTTTGGGGGGATATTTTCCAAAACGAGATAAATGTCTCAAGGGAGATAAAACTATTGATCCTGCTGACTTTCACTGGTATTTGTTTTCGTAATTCTCTTAAGAGATGTCTGCAAGAAAAGTGCTCTGTTTGTCTATGAATAGAGCTATGCTGTATTGACAGTGGTTCTGCTTTGGATATAGCAGTATTCATAAAGCTCTGCTGGGGTTAGTGCAATGAAAACAGCCTGACCAATGCACGTCCAAATAGAAGCCTTGTAATCCATATTAGCTGTTCACTTGGATAATTGTGTCTTGCAACAGTGAGCAAGCCCTCTCCTTTGCATAGCTTTAGTTTTTTGGGCCCATGTATTGGGCACGGTTGTTGTGCAGCTGCTCCAGAAATGGGCTGGGATTCTGTGTTTGTTTCCAGTAAGACTCACAGGGACTGAGACGCTTCTCCCAGACACTTCTCTGCCTCCATGGCTCTCCGGAAGGAACACGGGAAGATGTAGCATTTGTGCATCATTAGCACAAATCCCAGAGTGGGAGGAATGTACCAGCCTTTAGCTATTTCCTCTGTGCATCTGTTTGACCATGTTGCTTTTTTTGCCCCATAGCCGGACGAGTTGACCAACGCCTTGGAGATCAGTAACATCGTCTTCACAAGCATGTTTGCCCTGGAGATGCTCCTGAAGCTCCTTGCTTTTGGTCTCTTCGGCTACATCAAGAACCCGTACAACATCTTTGATGGGATCATAGTTGTCATCAGGTCACTGCCAGTTCTTTCTCCATTGTGGCTTTTCTACCGAGGGCTCAGACCAGTTGGGAAGTGGGATGGGGAACAGGAATGACATGGCGTGTGTTAATCCAGGGCTCGCTGGCTATGATGTGCTATAATTATGCTGGCCTTTTAGATTCCTGTCATTAGAAGGGCTGTCCAAAGTAAATGGACCTGGCAGATGGAGAACAAAGTCTGTTTACGCCACACATCTGGCACTGTGGTCAATTTTCCATTGAAGTGCAGAAAGGCTGGTCCTGGGAAAGGAGTACTGTGAGTGTCCATAACCCAGCAGCGTGCCCTCCCTCTCCCGAATTAACACGTAACTCCGGCTGGAATAGGGCAAGCAGGAGCGTTAGAGAGGGCACTGTTCTGCTGTCCTCTCCCAGGGGAACACTGTCCCAGCCTGAACTGGGGATGTCACAGCATGGGGGTGAGAAGCTTGTGCAGCACCTCTGTGCTGGGATTATTTCTAGCAGTGCTGTTCACCCCTCAATCAGCAATTTGGGGCAGAGAAGTTAGGGGAAACACAGAAGGTGTAAACCAGGTTAGTGCTCTTGGCTTCAGTTGGCCCATCCCTTTGATTCAGAGAAGTGAGGAGCAATAGAGGCCCAGAACAAAGGCCAGTCGGTGGCCTGATCAAACCAGCCCACCCCAACGAATGTCAGTCCTGCTGGGTATTAGCCTGGTACAAAATTGTGATCCACATTTTGTGGACTGATTGTAGTGATGCAGACTAGCAGGAGATACGCTGTGTTGTGAAGAGCCACGGAAAGCAAGGGAATTAAAGAATCGGGAGACCAGCTTTAAAAGATACAGGTTGTGCATGGCATGTGTGTCTGCACAACTGGGAAGTGAAGGTGTTTTTCAGAGGCGAGAAAGCAGCAGGCAGATAAAGTACCCCTTTAGGGCTTAAATGGTGTGATCTCCTGTAAGAAACCAGCTTGCATAGGACTTTCACGGTACAGTACTGCTGTTTAGAGTTGTTCTCCTTCTGGTGTTCCTGCAGCGTCTGGGAGATCATTGGGCAGTCGGACGGAGGCCTCTCTGTGCTCCGCACTTTTCGGCTGCTGCGGGTGCTGAAACTGGTGCGTTTCATGCCCGCCCTCCGTCGCCAGCTGGTGGTCCTGATGAAGACAATGGACAACGTGGCCACCTTCTGCATGTTGCTGATGCTCTTCATCTTTATCTTCAGGTACCAGAGGATGCAGCTCTTCTTCAATTAATTGTTCCACTGAAGTAATATGTAGATTAGAATAATGATACACTGCATTTGCTAGGCTGCCTGCACAATAGAAGTGCTCACAATAGACTGACAAGCAGACAGTCAACAGACTGTTTACCTCTTTTTGCTCTTAGTTGTTCATGCAGTACTGTAATTCTGTAGGTGAATGAGGTACACAAACAGGCAACAATTGCTCTGGAGTTCCTGGGAGGCTCGTTTAACTGTGGCTCAGGAAGCTGTCGATAACTGGACCCTACTAGTGTTATGTTTGAGATGGACGTTGTACGGACTCCAAGACTTCTGTCTGTTTGACCCTATAATGCTCCTCAGGATCCTGTTCTTTGAAACCAGTTGGATTAGGGAGCTGGCAATATAGTTTGTCTAGACAAAGGAGATCCTTGATTTGACTTTAGTGTAGACACTTGTAATGAAATGTGACACAGAAGAGCTAAATGGCAGGGTTTAATCAGTGATTGCGTCAGTGGTGGAGCAGAGCCCTTCTTCCTGGGAGATACCACTGGCACACAAAACACTGGGAGGAGGAGTGTCCGAAAAATCACTGCAATCCTCCCTGCAACCATATTTCACACAATAATATGTTTCTTCCATCTCCCTTTTTTCCTGCTCCAGCATTCTTGGCATGCATCTTTTTGGATGCAAGTTCAGCCTGAAAACTGATACAGGAGACACAGTTCCAGACAGAAAGAATTTTGATTCCTTACTTTGGGCCATTGTGACCGTATTTCAGGTAAGCTCTGGATAATCTGGGAAGTTTTAATGTAGACCACCTGGGCAAGTTATTTCACTTAAAAATAAAAATATATTCTAGTAGGTGTCGAATTTGGACTGAAAAGGCACTGTAGGGTTATTAGGGCAAAGTGATTGTGTTTCTGAATTAGCTGGTGTCTATAAGCCCTGACAGAGAAACAATATACTCAGAATTGTCACTGTGCATATCTGTTGTCAGTAAAAGTCAAGTCTAAGAAGGCCTGGAAGTCCACCCTTATTTTCCATTCATATAGGTGGTAAGATCAAGACCCACAGTCCACTGTCCATTCTGCTCCTATTCTGTAGATCTCGGTCTCCTTACTTTCCTTCGCTGTCCCAAAAATACATTTTTGCAAACAATTTCATTTAACTGGGAGTGACATATACTGTCACAGATCAGAGCTGGAGTCGCTGGCTCTGTGTGCTAGGAAAGTCATTATATAAAAAGTTGTGTTTCCTCTGCAGACAAGATCTGTTATGTGCTTGAAATTACCGACATACTCCACAACAGAGCAATAAGCTGCTATTTCCAGAACGTTCTAAATAGAAAGATTAGTCTTCTCTGTTTAAAAGCTCAGCCTTTAGAGCTCAAGTGCAGCAAGTGGAGCACAGTGTAAACAATGTTAAGGTAAGTTTCTAAACCCTGACTGATGCTGTGCTGGACACCTACTCTGCATTTAGAAAAAGTCCAGTTCAGAGTCTTCACTGCGAAGAATATAACTTCTTGCAAAGTTTTCCTTCCTACCAAAGAGCAAGGACAAATCAGCATTAGTCTCACAGCTTCCCTTTTTTTTTTTTTTGCCAACATCAATATGGATTTCTGCATTTATTCTACCAGTCCTTTGGGAAACAGAGTTGGCACAGAGTGCAAGGGCTCAATCCTACATCTCCTGAAGGTTAATGACTGGCATGACTCAGTGCAGCTGACTGCATTCCTATCCCCAAAGCTACCTTGTTTCCAGGAGGGTTAGAGGCCATTTTCGTTGTAAACATGAATTAATGTAGAACATGAGTTTGTCATCCGTTTTTCTTAGCCCCAGCATTTTCGAGCTCCAGGAAAGCTGCGAGAGTGGCAATCCCTGAGGAAGGTCCCTTGGAGCAAAGCTTTGCAAAGACGTGTATTTTTTTTGCCCAGCTTGTCAGTGCTTTTACCTAACAGAAACCACTTTGCTTCCCTGAGCTTCTTGAGCCACCAAATGTCATTCATCTCATCAAATATCATGTCCCCTACCCTTTCCTTCGGCTCCAGATGCCTTGTAAAGAGCAGACTGAAAGGAGACAACAGCTCTGGCCTCAGGTCTGTTATCTTGTGATGGTTTTCAAAGGAGGCAATACTACCACCAAATAATGGGACTCGCGACAGCACACCCTTCACGTTACCATACCTAGGAGCTGAACTAGTCATCTCGATGGGCAGCGGTGTGCTAGATCTTCCTGCAGAGACGGGAGGTTTGTCCAGGAGAGAGCTCTCACATGCAAAGACCTAAATAAAGGAATGTTTTGCTGTCTCATCTCATGAGACCTGCCAATGATTATGCTCACAAAAGGTCAAAAGGAGAGGAAGACATAGAGGAGTCAGTATTTGAATGCAGCTGCTGTGCATGAGAGGTGTGGAGTAATTCAAGAGTTTTCCCCTTCACCTCTCTGCAGATCCTCACTCAAGAGGACTGGAACGTGGTCCTGTACAATGGGATGGCATCTACATCCTCATGGGCAGCACTCTACTTTGTGGCCCTGATGACCTTCGGCAATTATGTGCTCTTCAACCTTCTCGTGGCCATTCTGGTAGAAGGCTTCCAGGCAGAGGTAAGAGATCTGAGCAGAGGGAGGGAGAAAGCTGAGAAGCACGTGTAGGCAAGAGTGTAGGGATGAATCCATGTCAGTGCAAACATCTAGCTAAGCAAGCAGTCCTGAACTTAAGGGGTGTGGATGAGCTGGGTTGGCCGTGTGAAAGCTCTGGTGAATCTGTCTTTGCAAATAAGGCCCACTGGACTTGGCATGGGACTTGAGAGTCCAACACTTTGGTTGATCTGC
>Ga0065711_1031465_pt1 | contig 29587 bp, 21 predicted proteins | sample Hoacrofraction12_FD_59098 | JGI IMG/M metagenome (GOLD analysis project Ga0065711, IMG submission 59098) | Hoatzin crop microbial communities from Cojedes, Venezuela - Epithelial fraction 12 v2 (version 2) | ecosystem: Host-associated > Birds > Digestive system > Esophagus > Crop | place... | reverse complement strand
CCCTCAGCCTCTCCTCGTAGGGGAGATGTTCCAGTCCCCTCATCATCCTTGTAGCCCTCCGCTGGACTCTCTCCAGTAGCTCCCCATCTTTCTTGAACTGGGGAGCCCAGAACTGGACACAGTACTCCAGATGAGGCCTCACTAGGGCTGAGTAGAGAGGAAGGAGAACCTCCCTCGACCTACTGGCCACACTCCTCCTAATGCATCCCAGAATCCCATTAGCCTTCTTGGCAGCCAGGACACACTGCTGGCTCATGGTCAACCTGTCATCCAGCAGCACTCCCAGGTCCCTCTCCACAGAGCTGCACTCCAGCAGCTCTGCCACAAGCCTGTACTGGTGCCTGGGGTTGTTCCTCCCCAGGTGCAGGACCCTGCACTTGCCCTTGTAGAACCTCATAAGGTTCCTCTCTGCCCAACTCCCCAGCCTATCCAGGTCACGCTGAATGGCAGCACAGCCTGCCAGTGTATCCGCCGCTCCTCCCAGTTTGGTGTCATCAGCAAACTTGCTGAGGGTACATTCTAACTCTTCATCCAGGTCGTTGATGAAGAAGTTAAACAAGACTGGGCCCAGTACTGACCAGCATTTATTATTTGTGAAACAGGAATGAATAATGCCTAGAAGACAAGAAAGCCTGAATATTTTTTTTTTTACGGCTTTGTCATCCAGTGTCACAGTTAAACACTTGTAGAAATTGAAAACTCTGAATATGTAACCCTTAAATTCCATATGTCCTGTTTGTATGAGATAATTTATTAAGGTTGAAAGTAGAGAGTGGCAAACCATAGAATCTTACAATGGTTTGCGTTGGAAGACACCTTGGGCAGGGACACCTTCCTCTAGACCAGGTTACCAGCCATTACCCCTTGTCCTGTCGCTAAACATCGTTGTAAAAACTCCATCTCCAGCTTGCTTGTACCTCCCTTTAGGTACTGGAAGGACACAGTTAGGTCTCCTTGGAGTCTTCTCTTGTCCAGGCTGAACAACCCCAGCGCTCTCAGCCTTTGCTCATAGGAGAGGTGTTCCATCCCTCTGATCATTTTTGTGGCCCTCCTCTGGACCCGCTCCAGCAGGTCCATGTCTTTCCTGTGCTGAGGGCTCCAGAGCTGGATGCAGAACTCCAGGTGGGGCCTCACCAGAACAGAGTAAGAGAGGCAGAATCATGTCCTTTCACCTGCTGGCCACGCTGCTTTTGATTCAGCCCAGGACATGGGTGGCTTTCTAGGCTGCAAGTGCACATTGTATAGCTGTCTTTCCCTGAATAAAAAGGCAGTTTTACAGGCGTATTCAGTCATGCAGCTTCGTTTCACTTTGTTTCCTCTCTTGTGCTACCTATGACTAGTCTTGCTCATTTAATCACTCTAATAAGGTATAGATAAATTTGTGAACCAGTTTTTTAATCATAGACTCAGTGATGCTTCAAATTTAGATTTCTTGTAAATCAAATTTAAATCTAAATCAAATTCTAACCACTAATACAAGTGTGGCCTAGATATCCTGGTACTTTTGCTGCAAGGTTTTCATGTGATAGGTGTTAGTTGTTTTATCACCTAGCTCAAAGCTCACATTCTAATTCACTTTACCCTACATAATACATTTACTACAGAAAGGTTATTCAATCAGTGATCCCCTTCTGCTGTCATCATCAATGATGTGAGTCCTGACTTGATGTAGTAATTTAGTCTTGGTGCATCTTTTCTTTTTTACGGTAACTCATCACCGTAGGAAGAGATTCTTAATATAAGTACATACATAGATATCCACCTGAAATTAAAATATAGTTATTATGTTTACAGAGTTTCTGTAAACTTACTGTGCTGACAGAAATCAACCTGCCTGGCTTTATTTATAATAAATGTGATGCTTGCATTAGTTCTTTATAGTCTTCTTATGAGAATCAAACGAACAAAATAGCCTCCTGGCCTGTTGTTCATTCTGTATATCCAATACTTTCTTAGTACCTTCAGAACTTACCCCCCCCCATTTTATTCTTCTTTTTGTCATCTATTGAAGTGCTTTGATTTTGAAGAACTATAAAGGTGCAGCTACTGCCTTGTGTTTCATGATTTTAATACAAAGTTTAATTCTAAAAATAACTCCCAAGTTATACAGGCATTTGCCCAGACTTGCAATAAATTCTGAGAACTAGAATGCCTAAATTGCATACAGGTGTTTGGAAGGTCATTAATTTTGATGCATCAGCACATGCCATTAAATGAAAAATGTACTTCTTTACCAAATCCTTAACCTCTGCAAAAATAGATCCTGATACACCCTTTACAAAGAGGAGGATTAAACATTTTCCTTGAGAGATGATTTCTGTGTAGGTGTATATAATAGAAAAGACCATGTGATGTCACTGTTGCTTCAGGAAAAAAACTGCTGAATGCCTGTTTATTAGCTAATAACGTAACTATTGGAGAAAATTTGCTGTATCTTCCCTTTGCCCCTGACTAACAGTGTTTTATTCATATTAATATAGCGCCTAATCATTTCAGGGATGGTCCAGTATCTCATTGTGTTAATTGCTGTACAAACACTTGATTCCTTCTTGTTTGAAGCTGGAAATTTCTTAAGAAGGCTTGTGTTGCCCTCTGTTTCAAAGAAATCTGATATACTTTTCTGGACTTTGGAGTAAGAGAGGCTGGTGCCTCTCTTATGAAATGCAGCGTAGATGTATATATATCCAGATAAGTTCACATGGACTAAACTGCCTTTAGTTCTGTGAGAGAGACTTAAAGAATGTCCTTCTGGCTTTTAAAGTAAAATTTTGATAAATTTCTTTTCTTAATTGGAGACCGAAAATTTCAAGGCGTAATCGTTTTTCCTATTTTATGTAGATTTTTAGAGCAAGGGATCTGCAGGTACGGTGCACAGTGTACTTCAGCACATTCCCAGGAAGAGCTAACAGAATGGCAAAAACGATATGCTTCCCGCTTGATCAGATTAAAACAGCAGAAGGAAAACAAACAATGTTCGGGCAGTTATATGGAAACCTTGATTGAGAAATGGATGAATTCGTTATCTCCTGAGAAAGTGGTAAGGAAAATACACTACTTCCCTGTGTGCTCATATTTAAAACTAACAGATGAGCCTGTTTTTGGCCCTTTCTATCAGAGCTGGTCGAATTACTCCGTACCAAGAAATTGTTCAACCAATTTGCTTTCCTTTCCATCCTGCCCAATGTCTTCTTGCAAAGATACCAGAGACAGGCTGATTTCTGGAAATGTGCTCGTTCTTTTCAGGAATTCAGTAGAGTTTGTGAATTACAGTTTATGGGTTAATCACAGCTTGTTCATTATGCATATTTACTATCCCCAGTGCAGGATGGGTCAGCCAAGTCTCATGGTATTGTTCCTGTTCCTTGACTAGATGGCAGAACTTTTTAAACTGGAGAACAATAAATGGCGAAGCTTTCACGACTTAGTGGAGAATACTCTTGTTTGTGCATGGCTCCTTTTCTGTGCCTGCAGCTGCAGGCACTTGTGTGAAGAACAGCCAATCCCCTAAATGTTCAAAAAAGTTTGATTACAGAAGAGTGCGGGGTATGGATAGGATCAAAATTAGCAGCTGTTTGGAATTCCAAAGAAAGTTTTTGTGGCATTCGACCAGCTCTACTTACCACTGACCCTAAGGAGTTTTCGGTCCATCTATTGTTGATTAAAATCTGTGAAGAGTGGACTTTCTGCAAAATGCATTAAGGAGTAGAAAGCCTGATTCTAATTTCCTGATGTCTCTAGTAGTCTTATTGATGTCAGTGAAATCTGGGGTCTTCTGGAAATGCAGTCTTTGGGCCTCGTTGTATCAGATTCTGCTTTCCAAATGAAATCTTGTTCTACTTTAAACATTTACAATTAAGTTGGCTGTTGGAAATCAGGTCCTGGGGTTAATTGCCCTTAAATGGTTATATGCTTTGCTTACATAATATGATCTAGTAGATTTGGCTATCTTGTCTCTCTGTATTAGCATGTATTTTCATTAATTCCTATGCAGGACTTGCATCAATCCTGCACAATATAGGAAACCGTTCTTTCCACTTGCTGTTAAAAAATACTACCATTTCCTGAATGTTTTTATTTTGATACTGTCTGTAGAAGTTTAATGTTATATTCTTTTTCTTTTAATCTAGCTTAGTGAATGTGTAGAAGGAGTGAGAGTAGAACATAATCCTGAGCTGTCGGTAACTGTCACCACCAAAAAGTCTCATCAGACATGGACATTTGCTCTCACTTGTAAGGTAGGACTACTTATCTTTTGAAAGTGGGTCAATAATAACTAGAAGGCAGCCCATAACCTTTTGCAATTAAGATTTCAATTGCATAATTCTTCTTAAAATAGAAAACCTTCTAGCACCATCCCTTCTCTCTCTCTTCTTCCAGCAGTTCTGGCGATTATGTGTTGACCGCCCAGATTTCTGGAAAGCAGACAGGGCTTGTACCTGCTCTGAGAAGTTCTTATGAGGTCTCATTATCTGATTGCAAATGAAGATATTCCTGAAATAATTTCCATTTTCCAACATACTGTCATTTTAACCTTTACATTTTTTTTATAGCCTGCAAGAATGCTGTATCGAGTGGCATTGCTTTATGATGCCCATCGTCCACATTTTAGTATTGTTGCAATATCTGCTGGAGACAGCACTACCCAGGTATCACAAGAAGTTCCAGAGAACTGTCAGGAATGGATAGGAGGAAAGATGGTCCAGAACGGAATAGATCATTATATATACAAAGTCAGTATAGCCTTTAACACAGAAATCTTTGGAACTTTTCGCCAAACTGTTGTGTTTGATTTTGGATTGGAACCAGTCCTCATGCAACGAGTAATGATTGATGCTGCTTCAACTGAAGGTAATGTATTAAAATTTTTTTTTTTTGGAGTAGTGGAAATCTTTCATGCTATCTCTTTCCTTTTCACATTTCTGGGCAAACAGCATCTGTATTAACAACCAGTGAAGGTGTTTTACTGTATGTTAAGTTTGTCGTATATATGAATAGAAATAGTAGACAAAAGCTTCAGAGGGTCTAAATAAGGCAGATAACTGGAGTATGTCTATTATTTAGTGTCGGGATATGGCTCCTAAATCTTGTCAAAATGCTGGGAATTTGTAGTTTGATGTCTGAAGACAGCACTGGAAGTAAAAGTATGTTTATCTTTTTATAATCATTCATGTATTGATGAAAATGTTAAACACAAAGAAGAAGGCCAGTAGAGAGAGGAAGTGTTTCTGTGTGAGAATACACCTGGTAATTCATTCAATAATGAAAGCAGACTATCTGAGAAGTTTGTTTTGGTTTTTTTGCCTTTGCAATATCTGACTAGGGTTGTCAAAGGCAAGAGACAAAGTACAGGCTTGTGCTCAATGAATTGCTGTTGACATGAATTTTGAAAATGTAAAGAAAATGTAACTATATTTTTGTGTGTCTTCCAGTAAAAAAAAAAACCCCAACTACATGTTACTGCAGGGGTTGCATTCTGTTTGAAATTGATCTGTGCCTCTCAGTTCAAACCTGAAGTAACTCCATTATCAGAGATATGTCAACAAAGGGAAAGATGTTCAAAGAGGTGCAAAAAAGACGGAAGCACTTTGATTTGTGGTAGAAGATTAAGAGAGCTAAATATAGGTCACTATGTCACTTGGCAGCAAGCAAAGGGGTGGGGTAGAGTATGGTGATTTTTATGAAAATTTGAGAGATACAAACACCAAAGAAACGAATTTTAGCACTGGAATGTAAGCAGGAAGAGGAAGAAAAAGAAGGAAAAAGGACGAAACTAAGAAAACAGCAGTTTTCTGTACCTGGCTTGTATTTTCATATAACAGGTTAGCGTTTGCAGCATTAACAAAAAGCAACCATAAATAGCAAATACCAAAGATCATGAACTGATCTTTCCAGATGACCCAAGTACTTGTAGCCAAGAGCAGGAAGACTGTACAGGTTGTAATGTCTCGTGAAGCAGAGAATATTGCCTTTCAAATAAGAAACTATGCTTAGAAACAAGGCTGTGGTCTTTTCAGGGACTATTATATGATCTCTGTGTAAGAATGTGGGTAATCACAGCTGACGAGCTTTCTAAGACATTGAGTTTGTGGAGAGCAAGTGTCCTTTTATTGTAAACCTGTGTAAGATCGAGAAAACCAAGCCATGACTTACCTGCAAAGTCAGAGTTACTGTCAAACCAGTCTGTGGTCTTGGTCCTTGTTGGCTTAAACTAGCTACTAACCAGAGCAATGCGAGGAGCAGCCAGTTCAAGTCCACGTGAAAGTGATGGATGAAGTTGAGATAGCAATCTGGCATTAGTTACTCAGATTTCCTTTTCACATGTTGCTTGTCTGCGTGCGACTGAAGTCTTCAAGCAGGTTGTTGCTAATACTTATTTCAAATGAAAAGAGTGCTAGGTGCTTTACAGATAAATGTAAGTACAAAATCGTGGGCTTTTTGCTAAGGTAATCGAAGAAGTGTGTAAGCAGGCAAGTGAAAGGGATAACTATGTTGGATATGTATCTGATTCCATTGTTTCTTTTGCTTTTGGTTTATATGGATTGGGGTCTCATGGAAGTGCTTTTCAAACAGAAAACTGCCCAAGGTCTCTACATTTGCATGTAATTCAAGGCCCTGTCTAGATACCTAGACAGGAAAAAAAGGTCAACATTAAAATATTTTAATGGAGGAGCCTCTATTATGCATTTTGAAATCTTTATTTGCTATGAAAAAAAGAGAAGTTTTCTGTGCACTGAGAATGTACAAAATGCTCTTTGAGAGGGTCATTGCATGCGCAGTCTGTGCCGGTAGCTGTTTGTGTCAGGCTTCCAGTAGAAGCCTCTCTAGTGCTGGGAATTAAATGACTCTCTGTCCAGCAAACAAGGACTCAATCCCAGCGTAATTCCTGAACTTTTGTGATCTGAGGTATGGTTAGTACCAGAGAATGCATCATTTATGATGAGAAGATTTCAAACACAGAAATCACACAGACATGGAATTTTCTTGCCATACAGCTGTAGCTACTAATATGGTTCGTGCTTGAGGTAGATATTTAAATTTGGTTTCTTAGTGAACACAAACTTGAGAGATTAGTGAGTAAGATAAGCTGTGTTCCTGTAGTCATAGTCAAGCTAAACTGAGATTTCTTTTGGTAAAAAGCTGTTTTCCTTCTATTTAAATAAAGACTATCAAGGTGATGTTAAGTATTTAATTTGAATTTGAACATGTCCTTTTTTGCACATTTTTCAGCGTTGGTGTGATATCCTGGATACCTATCTTAAATCTTACTCAAAGATAATACATTAAGATACAGTTTCACTATAAATGCCAAATATTTTCAGCTCTGCAATTTAACTGCAATTCTGTTAACTGATGCAGTGTTGTCATAGTGGGTTTATGGTGTTAATGGATATATTGTGGGTGGCTGTAGACAGTGCTTGGTCTTCGGTTTCTCCTTTAAACTATGCGGTCTCTGAAATTAGGGTATGCTGAAAAATTAATTTCCTTTTAATTTTCTAACTTCATGTCATGTTAGGTTACATTTCCAAAGTTTTGCCTGGCAAACTTGACTTTAGCTATATAATGCAGCTGTCTGCAGAATACACATATTACCGTACTGTAGAATTTTTTTTAAAGCCTGTCAGTGTTGCAAGTGTAATGGCTTCTTACCAGCTAGTTTATCAACTTGTTTTTATTACCGCCTAAATTTTGGAGTATATATTGTAAGGTTATTCCCTACTTTAAATTTTTGAAATGAGATGATGTTGTGGTTAGGCTTTGAAAGCATATTGCAGTGTCAAGTCCTTCAAAGTTGCTTGCACTTACTGAAATAGAAGTGCTTTCCTTGTTTGTCTGTATTCGTTCTATTTGCTATCTATAGAATATTTTATTTTCTGTTTTTTTTGAGAGCCTGCTTGCTCTGTCTGTACACCTGAAAAGTAGGGATGGTAATTACTAGCAGTGAACTTGGGTAAAGCTGTTATAAGCAGAGGAGACTCTTACCTGCTTTTATCTCTAATGGGATTATTTTTAGTAGTGTTTTTTTGTTTGTTTGTTTTGTTTGTTTTGTTTGTTTGTTTTTTGAATAAAAAGAAACATATATGGAGTTTGAACTTAATTGCTTTCCCTATTGTGTATCTGCATCCAGATCTTGAATACCTGATGCATGCACGGCAACAGCTACTAACCACAGCTAAGCGTTGGGATTCTACTTCTAAGACTATTGTAGAATTTGAGCCTAATGAAACTACTGAATTGGAGAAGAGCCTTCTTACCAGATACCAAATCCCTCTATCTGCTGACCAGCTATTTACACAATCTGTCCTGGACAAATCATTGACCAAGACCAACTATCAGTCACGGCTACATGACCTCCTTTATATTGAGGAAATAGCACAGTATAAGGAAGTTAGCAAGTAAGTGATACCTTTGTAAAAATACTGCTTAGATATTTCTTGCTGTCCTGTTAAAATGAGGTTGGCAACTTTTTTCATTAAAGCTACGCGGTTGTTTAAGATACTAGGTCTTCCTGTTTCTTGGAAGTGATGTGGAATATGAGTCTGGAAATAGTAACTTTTGATAAAGGTCACTAGTACTTAACAAATATAGTTTACTGATAATTCATTTAAAACAAATTGTATGTATCAGTCTATGCTTACGGTTGGAGGCATTAAACACCTAATGTACAATGTTTTGTTAATGTCTGGATAATAATTATTTTTGTTTATAGATTTTGGCTCTCTATACAAAAAGATATGAAGAATAGGAATCATGTTTTTGTTCCTTGGTGAAACTAGGTTGTAGCAAAGTAGTGTATGAGATCTTTGTGTAAAAGCCTTGAGAGAGTGTAAAATAATTTTTTTTCCTAAGAAAAAGGTTGAATTGTGGGTGGATCAAACTGATCTTATGATGATGTGACAGCTGACTTTTTTATATTTATTCTCTAAATAGGCTGAAAATCAGCATGTGAATAAAAGGCATATGGTATACATTTTTGTTTGTTGTTCTGTAATATCTTTAGGTATTTGGTACATATTACCCAACTGGATTAGCTGCATGAACAAATACAGAGTTAGGAAGAAGATGTGAGCGTCCCGTATATAGACTTTCATGGGGCCTTTTTTTCTGTATTTTGATATGTGTGGTTAAAAATTTTGCCTGCGCTTTTGTGGTTTGAACGAGTTTTAAAGTGTTGCACTGCTCAGAATGGAAAGTAAAAAAGGTATAACTTCACTTTAACCTAATTTGGTAGCAAATTTAGTTCTATCAATGAAGTTCCAAATCAGAAGATGGACCACTCCTGGAGCTGCAGAGGTTCAGCTGAAGAATCACCCCTCTAGAATTTAGGAAGAAAATACTATGAGTAGTTGTATTTCTAACGCTGTTACAGCAGAATAATGGTTCCGTCTCTTTTGTATCTCCGATGAAGGGCAGTATATTTGAACTATTTTTCTTCATATCTTTCGTTGCTGCTGTGCTCTGCTCTTGAGCTGGAATCTAACATACAGAGGAGTCATGCCTAAATGCTGTTTTCAGCCTGCAGAAATATTCTCCATCATCCATATTTATAATCAGGTTGACTTTGCTAAGGCATTTTAAAACAAAAGCATGTTTAAAGTAAACTTTATGTAATATGATATAAAAGTAAACTATTTGTACTGAGTGAATTTTCATGTTGAGAATTACATTCTCATGCCACGTAGGAAACCAAAGAGCAGCATGCCTGTAGAAATGAGAGAGTAGCAAGTGCATCCTGTGTGTAGGGCTTCCCCTTTGGACAGTTTGGTGCGGTGATAAGTTATTGCTCTTTCTGTCTAGTAGATTAATAAAAGTAAGTTTTAATAATGTTCTGGAAATCTTCTGCTTTGCTAATGTTGATGACAGAAATATTCTTTTGATCTTGTGGCTGACCCACTTCATTGCAACAAGGCTCAAACTAGCACACTTTTCTGATCCTCTGCGGCTAAGATCACACGCTTGTTATTCTCTAGTGAAGTGTCAGGGTTGCAAGCCTAGAAATGGGCCCGGAAATACAAATTTGAGTGCGTTGTAGTACCTCTGAAGTGGTGCCATGAGTGAACATGTTGATGAGCTGCTACGCTCTAATAGGTTTGTGTATGTGTATCGTAAAAGTAGTAGGGTTGTCAGCATGGTCTCTTATGACAAGACTGGAATAACAAGAGTGTCTGCAGTTCAGGGCTGGAGGGAATTCTTGGGTTTTAAGAATGGTGATTTCTCACTTTCTAGTAAAGCACTGTTTCTGACTTTACGTGGGATCATACTACTGAAAAGTACTGGATGAAGGTTGCAGTGGCTTTAAAAAGTCTTGAACTCAGTTACAAGGGAGTTCATTCTGGATAGTCTCAGGGAGCCTTACTTTTAAGTCCTGTTTATTCTAATATTTCAAGAGGCATTTATAAAAATTACTCCATGTGAGTACATCACAAAATAGAGTAATAAAGGTTAGAATAAAGAAGCTACTGCGGTCTAATTTCCAAATGCAAACATACTCTAAGAAAAAGCAAAACAACATTCGGATCTGGATACTAGTTTGGTTTTGGAAAGTTTTGCCCTACATAAAACCTGTTGATGGTTTTAAAACACTTCCTGTCTCTCTTGCCCATGCAGAAGAACAGCAGCATATAGTTGCTGGAACAGCTAGAACATACTGTGCATTTTCTTGTAGAAACATTAAAGAATGTGTGAGGTTATATACAGCTCCTTCCATGCAGTACACTGTCTGCTACCAGAATTACAGAGCAGATTCATCCTCAAGGCTGTGAAAACTTTTAAATACTGGCTTTGATGGAAAATAAATTTGCTTTTGTCATTACGATGTCTTGCATTTATCAATACATAGGTGGGTGTCACACTGCACACCCTGTCTGAACTCTGCGTGCATAAATGTAAGAGGAAATGTGTTCAGTGTGCTTTTAAGAAGCTGTTATATGGGGCTTTGTTCAGAATGGGTTTATTTGCCTTTTGGACATTTAATGTTTGCATTGGTACTGGATTAACTAATGATTCATGAAGTCTTTCTTTAATTTCTGTGATTTTAAATGTGAACAACAGGCTTTTCTGTAGCTAGTTTCATTAACACTGCAGTTAGACTCGGGTTTTGCAACGCTTAGGATGAAACATAAGTTTTTGTTCGTTTGATTTGTGTAAGCCTGACTGAAAACTTTTTTGTATAAACCTGCAAAGCAAGGGTGAGGAATGGATGAAAGAAGCAGCTTCTAATTTTTTTTTTAAAATCTAATCCTTAGAGGATTTTGTAGTTTAACAGTTTGCCAGAAGGTGTCAGCTTACTCAGTAGAAATTGCTTGATAATCTCTGAAGTTTTAATTCCCTTTAGCACACCAGATTCAGTTTAGTCATTTATAAAGACACTGATGTGTGCCTTGTCTCAGAATGACATTAATACTGTCTGCCAGCACGTTTTTCAAATCCAAATTTGAGAATGAGCTGATGCATCAGAGGGATTCAACTTTAGGAAAGTTGTCACAAAATACAATCACATGCTGTTGTGATTTATCTTAGTGATAACGCTGAACTGTTGGTTACTGTGTTAAATGTTTTATATAGTATTTTAACAATCATCTGAACGAGATATGAGCTGTTTTAGATGGTGCTAACTTGCTGATAGGTGCTTTGGGGTAGTGCAGCACTTGTGTAGAAGAAAGCTTTGGGGGTTTTTGGGATTTTTTTGGCATGTGTGGAAATTGGAGGGATTGCACTTAATTCTAGTGTCCTCCCTGAAGTACATGCTCTTGAGTGATTGCTTTAACTGTAGCTTGTGCAGTAACTTTTGTGGCTACCGATGAACCGAACAAATCCGTGTTCAGTAAGAAGACATCTCTTGTCTTTTGAGAGCGGAGGAGTGTGAAATTTGGATCTGCCTGAACGCCCACATTGTGTACAGAAGGAGCTGTTACCACAAGGGGGCAAACCCGCAGTTTTTGTGCAAGACTCATGATTTGCCAGATAAGAAAAAAATACATTTGATTGGTTTGGTAGATGTTTAATTACCGAGCAAGTTAAAATGTTGGATTTTGTTGTTATGGGCTTGTGATTATTGACACTGCAGGGCTTAAATGATAAATTACTAGTTTATTAGGTTAAAGTAGAAATTATAAGAGAACAGATCAAATAAAAACACTATGAGTATGAAAAGTATTATAAGAAAATGAGTTTTTTCACAAATGAAAGAAAGTCTCTTGGAAAAACCTTTGGTTTTTACTTTTTTTCTGTATTTTGTTGCCAATTCAGGAAAAAGTTGCTGATGAGAAGAGAACTGGATGTCATTAGTGTGACAGACCTTTTTTTCCTTTTGTTCTTTTTAAAACCAGGTTGAAACAACCTGTTTAAAAACCCCAGACACTCTAGGAGGAGATTAGTAGGTACTGGTGAGAGGTGAAGATGATGTGCTAAGTCACTTTAATGTGTTATGCATGTGACTTCTAGAAAATGGTAACTACAAATAATGGATTTGTTACATCTCTGATTGCAGGAGGAACTTGCTGTTAATAGGAATTCTGTGGATAGATGGTTTATATGACTGAGCCTGTGACGCCATCCCTTCATTTCAAATAAAATTACCTCATTTTAATGCCTACATTCCAATTTTTTTGGAGGCATTTTAATCAATCCCTCTGAATTATAGCTATAATACCATTTACCTTTTAAGATGTACATTACCATCTTAGGTATGCAGCCTGGAAGAGATACATGATACAAATAGGAACGTTACTCTGTTCTTTGCCTGCATGTCTCTCCTTGAATACCTAATATAAGCTTACAGACTATTTAAATAGAAAATTTTACTGCTTTGGGACATGCACAGCAACTCTAATTCACCCTAAACTTATTTTGGTCTCAGAAAATCTAGTAGTTGCTCTCTTGCGCAGGTTGTTTTTTTAAGCTTCACAGATGTTGATTCTTTTGAATATGTGTCTTAAAGGCTCTGATGAAAAGGAAAATCTGTCAACATTTGACAGCTACATACTTATGAAGGGCCAGTTTGGCTATACTTCTTTATGTTTTAAAGTTACACATTCAGAATGTAAGGCAGTGAATCTTCAGTCTGAATGCATGATATTTCTGAACCTGAGAGCATTTTTCTGCACTGTCTTGTTGCTTTCTTACTTAGGTTCAACATAAAAGTGCAATTGCAGATTGTAGCAAGCTTCATGCTCACTGGAGTTTCTGGAGGTGCAAAATATGCCCAAAATGGACAACTGTTTGGCCGCTTCAAGCTCACTGAAACGCTTTCAGAAGACACTTTGGCTGGACGGCTGGTGATGACCAAAGTCAATGCTGTTTATTTATTGCCTGTCACTAAAGAGAAGTCAGCACAGACCCAAGGAACCAAAGAGAAGGTTTATGAAGCAGCTATTGAGGAGAAAACAAAGGATTATATCTTCTTGAGGGTATCCAGGGAATGCTGCGAAGAACTTAATCTTCGGGCAGATTGTGAAATGCAGGTGAGTCTGAGTGGAAGTGGTTTTGGTATGAGAACAGTTTGCATCGTGTCTGTTTCGGCTCCACCCAAAATAATTGTTTGAAGATATGGAAAGGAATTTTGTTATTGATCATCATATACAGAAAGCAGAGCACAGACGGGTATTTTAGATAGGTGAAATCATTTTATACATAAATACACACTTATATATGTGTGTGTGTGCATGTTGTATGTATATGTGAGTCTTATTAATTGGAAAATAATATTTTAGAAATGTCACAGAGTAAAAATACATTTTGATAAATTTAATTTCTGGCAAAATTCTGAGATGATTGGGTATTGCTTGCAGTTTTTTTTCCTGTATATCTCATGGTTTTGAGAGTGTGATTTGTAAGCTGTCTCGGACATTTTTTTCGCATCTCTGGTTCAAATACAAAGGCCTCTCTCTATGGGCTTGTAAATGAGACCTTTGTCTTACTTTTATTTTCCTGCAGGTAGGTGTTTGTGGGTGGTTCATGGGTTTTCTTCCACCAGATTTACCCACCTTCTCCCTTCTCATTCTAAAACCACTGAATGTATTGATTACTCCTGCTGCCTGGACTTTTCTTCAGCTTAGTCTCTCTGATGTGGCTTCCATCGTTCTGTCCATCACAGCTATTCGCACCAGAGACCTCAGGAACCTTTTCTTAATGAAATCAAAGGAGGAAGTTTTCTATTCCTGTATTTTTTCTCAAAAATAACAAAACCCGAAAACCCTCTTGACATAGCCAGCTAGAACTTGATCTTTGATAACTGGCATCTTGGACTCTGTATTTTGTATCTTCTAATTCTTGTTTGTGTCATTGTGGATTCCACTATTTGTTCCTAGGCCTGAGGTGAGATTCATTTTCACTAAGATCTGTTGAGGTTGTGAATAATGGGCCTTGTGCTGCTTATATCAGAATGCTTATGCTTACCTATATCAGAACAAAAGGAATATTGTCCTTCAGTGGAGAAATCTTCAACTCACAGTATTTCCTTGATGGTGATGATGAGGGTTGGTAGATGGAAGCAAGAGGAAGGTGAATAAATACTTTTATTATATATATATCCTGTGTTTGAGAATGATAATACCTGCCTCCATGGCTCTCATTCCCCTGACCCTTACATCCAAGACAGATATGCCTTGGATGCCTCCTGTCTTGGAGGCATTTAGTCACAAAAAAAGGAGTTACAACACTTTTGCTAGAGAAAATTGTGTTAGCAGTAAGAGCAGGCTTTTGTTAAACATGAAATGGGTGAGGATACATTTTTTTGTTTTAAAAAAATATTGTGTGGTTTTCAGACAAGATAATCCATTAGATGTAAATGCATGTAAGAGAAAGCTCTGGTTAAGTCAAATACTTAACCTTCTCACCCATCTCAGTGTGTGTCTGTTGTGGACCTTACGATTGATCCTGTCACGAAACAGCAATAACCTCAGATTAAGGGCATGGAATTGTTGGAAAGGAAAGCATTTTCACCAAAGGATTATCTCCTCCCATTCATTTTGGTTTGGGGGGAAACATATGCAAGAATCCTAATGTCTTAATTTAACAGGGATAATTTGTCTGGGAAGACTTACATTGTTCTGGGCTCTTGGTTTTGTGTTTGTTTTCTTAAAACAATAATTAGAATCAATTATTAAGTTTATTAGAAACTCCACTGGAATGCAAAATGAGCGAGGGCTTCAGTAACTGTCTTATTTTTCTTTGAGTGTCTTATAAAACTTCGCCTGAGGCAGCAAATCAATTCTACATTAAAAATTGGGTCCTAAAGTTGTTTGTAAAATCATGTAGTACTTCATACATATATCAATGAACTGATGGTCAAATCCTTGAAGTGTTACCTATATTTTAATGAATTCCAGTTGTGAGGATTTTTTTTCTGGTTAAGTATTGACAGAGAATTTGGCAAGGGATCCTCAGGTTAGAACTGAGGCAATTCTAAATTGAATGCATAGCATTTTTATTAAAGATGCTGGAAATTCTACTGTTGTCTTCGGTGGAGTTAGTATTTCTTATGTGGTTCTTAACCACTGACAAAATTGCTTTGATTTCTGTAGGCTTTGCATAAGTTAGGTGGTTGCTTCCTGACCTCTTCTAATAATTCACCTCAGAAACTTCCTGATCACTTCTTTGCCTGTTGTCCTGGCTTCACTGTGATAAACACACAGTTCGGCTTTTGTCAAGTGCACCGTTCCTGAGGGTGGGATGGAGTGAGCTGGTACTTTAAAACCCCCTTGGCTGCTGCTCTGTTTGCTGACCAAACCAACATGCGACTGTTTTATTTTTGGAGTGGTTACTCTGTTCTGTGTCCTCTTCTGTGAAACTGGCAATGGATTAACTTCCTTTCCCACTGTTTCCTTACTGTGGAATACATATTAAAGCAGGTTACATGCCTCTCCTTCACAGATGGCCTCATTCAGTACTCTGCAACAGCAAATATAACTATCTGATTCAGTCCAAACTGGATTAAAACCAAAACAAATCACAAGCTGTTAAAGTGGTGAATGCAGGTAGATAATAAGAGTTATTTAATGCTAGGCAGCTTGCTTGGACTCCCAGAAGGGGCTATTAAAGTGTTGCTCAGATGAGCATCACAGTTTTTCTGCATTTAAATTATCATTGTTATATTGGGTGGCCTTTTGTTAGCCTTGAATCTGTCTGAGGAAGGATACTGTTCCTGTATAGATCAAACTGTGATCTTAGGAGCATTGCCATTTGTGTGGAAGTCTTTTCCGAACATCTGCAGCATGTTGTTGGGTGGACAAATCGGCACTAGGTGGGGATGGGTAGGGCAGAGCTTTGGAGCGCAGCTCCAGGTCCCCCTCGGGCAGGATGAACTGACACTGTCACTACTGACAAGCGCTAAACCGCGCTGCTTTTGCAGACCAGGGTGTTTACTAAGGCAGTGGATAGACATAGACTACGCGGTGGATCAGTTGGGAAAAAAATTTATTAAACTTAGGCCATGGGGAAAAAAAAATTTCTTAAAATTTTGTGTGTCCTAGTTAAAAAAAAGTTTTCCTAGCAGTTACAATCACTTGAGTGAACTCCATGCTTAACGTTGTACAGATTTGTTACTGCCCTTCTCTTCAGAGTTATGGTTATATGTCTTGCGGTAAAATGGGATAGTCAAGATGAATATTTAATGACTTCATTTCTGCCAGATAGTGAAAGTTAATGGCTACATTCTGCACTGATACAAGCAAACATTGTTTATTTACAGCAAAGCTAGTGTTGATTTTACATGCTGTATAATAATATGAACAATGTAATATTTAAATATACTAGAAAAAAGGAAATAATACTTAGAGCTCTGTTTTGCAAATACATTTCAAGGAACTGATCTTCATGTAGTAAACATCATTGGCGCACAAGAGGGTTTTTACAGATGTGATCCCTATGGTAGGAAGTGACTTTGTGGGCGGGTAGAGGACTGCCAGGTCCATCTGGTCCAACAAGTAGTTAAATCTAGAAGGCTAAATTATTCCTCCATAAGAGAAATTCTCCTCCATAGGAGAAGGTTCACAAGAGAAGTTTATATGGCTTTGAGTGAGGCCTGTCATGTTTAGAGAAGTGATTGTCTGCTTCTCTGTCTCTTTTTTTGTAAATATTTTTTTCCCAAGTTTGCTGTCTTATTTTGATAACCACAGGGCTCTTAGTGTGACAAATTGGTTTTTGTTTGCAGTATACAAGGAACACTTATTTTAGCTTACAAGGACTTTCTGAGGACTTTATGTAAGTTGTCAGAAAAGATAATTACAAAAATGTGCTCTAGTATTGCTTTGTGTTTGTTGAACTTTCTGATTGGTATCAATAATTATCATGGGATTAAAGTATGATTAAGTAATAACAGACTGACTAGTAGAGAATCAGTGAGTGCTAGAGGAGAAAATTAGTAGATCTGAGCCCAGATTTTTGCTTTGGGCATGGGGTACATTTAGAATGACAGTGTTGCCTCCGTGGCGTTGCTCTGGGCTGACACAGGGTGCTCGGCCGCAGCTTTGCCCATCTCTTCGGCGGTGTGATGGTGCCAGTATACCAGCTTCCGCTCGTCTTTACTCTCTTTCCGTTTTTCTCATCTGTTAATTAGTGGTACAGAACCAGCTTCTGTAAAGTGGTTGTGTAAGCTGTCAGTAAAGATGACCATAGAAGTTTTAAATATGTTACTGGTGTGCTTTCTAGGTAAATGAGGGGTACTTTTTCCAGACAGGTTACAGTAATTGGGCTGGCGGTTTGTAAGCGTGCTCACAGTCATTGTCAATCTCAGAAAGGTATTTATTTACTCTTATTTAATCACAAATGCTCATTGGAGTTGTAGCACAGTAATTACATAAATACTTAGCGATAGATAGCAATGCTTTGAAAAAACCCTAAAAATGTCTGTCAGTCACTTGAAGTTCTTCAACAGCTTTGTGTGTTTTTATGCTGTTTTAAATCAGTGCAAATCTGTATCAAATTTTGTATAAAGAGTTCTGTGTTAGTTGATAACAAGTAGTTAGTTCTTTGGCATAATGCTCTGATCAGATTACTTTGTTTTCGGAGAGATTAATAATTGCAAATTTAAATATGTGTAAATGATAATTTGAGTGAACTGTTTTTATGAATTGTTTCCCCAGGAGCTGCTTTTATCTCGTGTTCAAATTTAGGATTCCTGTTCAAATTAGGATTCTCTTTGGTCTTTTTGTATATGTATTTATAAACTAATTTCACTATCCATTTTTCAGATTTTAATTTAATCAGGGATGTTAATGTGCTCTGTGTGTTGTTTCTGGCTTTGTACCAGAATTTTGTTGGCGTTATCTTTTGTTTACTAGCATTAAAACACAAGTAATGGAGATAACAAAAGAATGAATGTGTTAATAAGCAACTCATTGTTAGAAATTAACTTTTGGAGAGTCCTAATAATTGAACATAAATGACAAGTTATACTATTCCAGAATGTTTAACTAGAAATGATTGATGTTTGGGGTTTACCTCTGCTGGTCACACATCTGATGTATGTCATCTGTTGATCCATAAAAATTTCTGGCCTGTCGCTTTTTTGACGTTGTTCTTACAATGAGGGGTGGAAGCTTATATTTGTGAAAACAGTGTTTTAGGATAATAATATTTTCCAGGAGTATTTTCTGTATTCAAAAAATAATTCCAAGAATGTTTTCCCTTTCATTTTTTTCTGAAAATACAGTGGAATCTAATCTTAAAGTCAAACAACAAAATTACATTAGAGAAATGGCTGTATTTATCTTTGCTTCAAAACAACAACAAAAAGGAGCTTTTATCACAAATCTTGTGATTGACTGATGTTTGCTGTTTTCTTCTGAGAGTCAGTAGTTTGCAGGAAGATAAAAATGTATCATGTGCCGCGAAGTCTAACGAGTGTTTTCTGAATGAATAATTTTTGGTTCACCTCTTTATTTATTCATTCATTTTGTACTGTAGGTTGAACTTCAGTTTCAGTTAAATCGCTTACCCCTCTGTGAAATGCATTATGCCTTGGACAGGATTAAGGACAACAGTATTTTGTTTCCAGATGTCAGCATGACTCCCACCATACCCTGGAGTCCCAACAGGTACAAGAGTGCAAACATTTTAATATCAAAGATTGTATGGTAATGCAGTACTGGATTTCTCATAACAGATGGCTGAAACCTGCCCTCGAACAAGAAGCATGCCTTGCTCTTCATTAATGGTGCGGATGGTTCAGAGAAGGGAGTGAAACTGTTCTAAATAGGACAAGAGGAGTGATCCTCTGAGGACAAGAATCTGTTGATTGGTTTTCCCTGCAGTTGAGCTGTGGTTTTATGGGCTTTGCAGTTGTGTTCTAGCTGTAGAAAACAAATCTGTTGTTGTTATTTACTGTTCTGCTGTTCTTCACGGAAAACATGCATGAAACTTTACAGGAATGTAAATACCAGTTACAAGGAGTTTGCTGTGCAGGATCTCAAGCATCGCAGGGAGTGATCCAGTGGTACTTTTGGAGTTTGATACAATGAGCCCAAACTTGGGCACATCACTGAGGGAGGAACGTCTAGGAAAAACGTGGGAATGAGTCTTGGAAGGATCAGTATTGCACTTGCAAGGAGTCCTGACACACTTTGTATGCATGTCTTACAGTTGCCTTTATGAAATTATAAACCCCTATGTTATATAAATGTTTTTAAGGAAACTTAAGTCTGATGCAGTCAAAATAGTTTGTCTTGAAGTGGAAACTCAGGGAAGAGAAGGATGAGGCTGTGTTGCTCAGGGAATATGGTCCGTAGTCTTGCTGCATAGGGAAGGATGAAAGAGGCAGGAGGTTTCTGTACTTAGAGACCAGGGAAATGAGAGGTATGTGGAACTGATAGCATGTGCATTGTGCGAGGAGTCGTGTGGCGTCTGGAAGGTGGGAATTAAGCGTGTGATTGTGCTGCAGTACAAATCGCAAGATAGGTCAGGCGTTAAAAGGAAAGCGATCTGGCCAGAAACCCGAGACAGTGAAATAAAGTAAGACAAAAATTACTGGAAAAAATTTTAGTTTGTCGTTTAAAGTGTAGGAGGAACAGAGACAGTAAGAGGATGGGAGCAGTGTTCTGGGTAAGAATGATTGCTGCATGCATCAAAACTTGACAGTGTGGGCAGAAAGCAGGGAATAGCTTTGCAGAGAGTTGTACTACAAAGCTAACAGGTCACTGGCAGTCTGTTCACTGACATAGTTAAGTTTTGAGTGAGTCTTACAAGGAAATAGTGTTTAAGTATAGTTTGTAAGTAAGCAGTGATTTCAATAAAAAGAAGGTAAGTCAAGTAAGCTAAAACTTTATCTTCTCTGTTTTATGTCAGCAAATTTATATTTTTTGAAACTTACATAATGGTTATAGTTGGTATAATTTATTTGTACAATGTTTTATGTTTTTTATATATATAAATGATATATTTAATGATTATAGTTCAGTTAAAATCCATTTAGTAAACATGTTTTTTCTACCTCCTGGCTTGGTTTGCCCTACCTTGAGAATCAGTACCTTTGACTGACTCAAAACTGGCTTTGCCTCTGTTTTTCTTCTATTTTTGTTTTACGTCCCTATTACTTTCCAGTATTTCTTAGTGTCCTGCCAGCTTGTTGTTCATAGCTGTCTTAAAAGTTAGGAATTCAGTCAATTCCCTCTTGATTTTACTCCCTATTGCTAGCTACTTCTGAATAGAAACTTTCCCAGTCTGTAAGAAGCAGAGTGCTTGTACCAGAGCATATCACATTACTAAAGTATGGCCATATGTGCAGCAGTGACAGGTGTTTTTTACTGTGCATGTCTACTTTTAAATCTGTCAGTGAGAATATTAAAAACTGTGTCTACAAATCTTTAACCTCTTACGCTCATTGGAATTTTCTGAAGGCATCTTCCTCTTAATGCTGATATCACTAGCTGGTTACAGAAAAAATTTGTTTTGTAGACTGCTTCCCCATTAGAGGTATGTGACTTAGTGGTCTAAAAAATAGGTAAAGAGAAGTTTGTAGTTAATTTGTAGCCATTAGTTTTTTAATTGTTTCTTAATTTCATCATGGAGAACTTTTAGCAAGCCCTGGGGTTGTGTAACTGTTGATTTTTAAAGTTGACATTGTAAATACTGCAGGGAAGAAACACAGCTAATGTTCTGTTTTGTGTAGTAATAGTAGAAAATCATGGTATGTCTGTTTGCTTTTGTTATCAGGGGGTGGTGCAGCATATACTTTTTCGGTGGTGCAGCGTATACTTTTTCTAAGGAGCGTACTATGCAGGTTATGCAGAGATAGTGTAAACTGAGAAGTACTTAGATTGCTTTTGAAAAAGCCCAACTGACTTATTGCAAATATGGTCAAGTTTTTGTGGTTAAAGCATGTGATTGTTTTGCTAGATCTATTGATTTGTTTGCGTGCATCAGAATGGCACAATCAATACAGTAGCGTATAGGCTCTTTAATTTCTTTAAAGCTTGTGAAATCTAACCTCATTCCAGTTCTGACCGACAGTGGGTTGTCATGGCTTCTGTTTTTAAACTCTGTTGCCTCCTTTTGTGCAGACAATGGGATGAGCAGTTGGACCCTCGACTGAACGCTAAGCAGAAAGAGGCTGTTCTGGCTATCACTACTCCGCTTTCAATACAACTGCCTCCTGTTCTTATCATCGGTCCCTATGGGACGGGAAAAACCTTCACTCTGGCTCAGGCAGTCAAGCACATACTCCAACAACAGGATACTAGGTGAGATGGGGCACTAAATGTAGAGCGATATGTGATTAGCAGAGAAGATGTATTTTTTTTAATTTAAATTCAAGTGAAAAGTAGAAATGCAGAATTTCCATCCAGCTTAAAAAACAAACAAAACCCAAGCCATCCGTCATTGTTTTGAATGATAAAGTAATTTTATATTCTTAGCCTGTATTTTCCATTTAGAAACTAATTAAAATTGACAATACGTAGAATGACTGTGATTTGCTCGATGTGGAACATTTTGCAGTATACTAGATAATAAAAGCTGTTCCTTACTTAAAATCAAGTCTAGATTAATAATCACAAAATAATTGTTGAAAAACTGTTTGAACTTCTTTCATAACTGAAAGATTTGAGGTAAAGGGCTGAATCATGCAAACTATGGTAGGTTAGTGACTAGTTTCATTAAGACAAATGTGCAGGAAGATGGCCACTGTTTCCTTTTTTTTGTATTCTACTGCTTTGAATTGTTTTCTGTTTCTTCATTGCTTTTTTATTTGCACCATTTATTCCAGCAGGATTCTCATTTGCACCCATTCTAATAGTGCTGCTGACCTCTACATAAAGGATTATTTACATCCATATGTAGAAGCAGGCAATCCCCAGGCAAGACCTCTCAGGTATTTTTTTAAGGCTTATTATGTATCTATAAAATACTATTCTTAAGAAAAGGTGTCTATAAAAAAGACTAAAGAACTTTTAAAACATAAAAGCATATTGGCATTACCAGCAGTGCTTTTAAAAACATAGACTAAAAGGAACGTGAAACATTTCAACATAATTTTCGGTCATTTGTTAAACAAAAATAAAGACATCCTTTTTTAAGCTTTTACTATTCTATTGATAAATGTGTCTTTCCTAATGAGCAAACTTTTGATATGCTCCTCTAAAAGCTACTATGATAAAATAAAATGAACTTTAATTATATTTTAATTCTAGAAAATTTTGACTGAGACTTACAATGATAATTTGGAAACTGGAGCTACTCATTTGGCTTTTTGAAGAAAAATTTTGATGTCATAGGAGCTACATATTTAGAGAATCATGTGAAAGTAGTTTGGCCTCTTCTGATAAGTTTGAAGTCATTGTATATGTGGTTAAATGTACTTGCCATGGCTATTTTGGGGAAATCAGTTAAGGGAAAAAAAAGTGAAGAGGTGGAAACTTTTAAGAGCAAGGAGGGTAAACTTGCATATAAATAGTTAAGGAAGATTTATTTATGGGCAGAAACCCGCTCCTGGGAATATTTTGCACAGTAATCACAATATATACTGTATACTGCTAGCTTGGTATATATTTTTTAAATTATGGGCATCATTTTGTGAATGCCAGCGTGTGAGTTTATTCTGTTACTAAGAAAATGACTCTGTATATTTACTTGCTAGCTACTAAAAGCCATCCTGTACTTATGTTTTATGCAATGTCAGTAAAGCCGATGAAGTTACGTGAAAGGACTAGACTTACAACAGGTGTAGATTCTCTTAGGTTTGCTGGCATTAGTTGCCACGTGACATTTTGCAGACACTGAGGATCTGGCCAAGGAAAAGAAGGCAGCTTGTTTTTGAAAAGCTGCCTTTGATCTGGTGGTATTTTAACACAGATTGTCTTAAGGTGATTTGTAAAGCGCTTTGTGATGAAAAGCATTATGGTGTCTTAATTTTGTGGTGGGGAAAAACGTGTGTAATTGACACCTTTGGGAGTATTGAAGTGTGATTTAACAGAGCAAGGAGTTAAATACACTTTTATTGTGGTTGCCAGGCTTTTGCTACCTTCTTTATGTGCTGTGTTCAACCATATAGTCCAGTCTCAGAAATACTTATGAAAAACATACATAAATGAAAGTGGTAATTTTATTATGGTTGAAATATGTGTACAAATTTGCCAAGAAAATTACAGCACATAATTTAAAAGTCAGTGAATATTTGAATTTACGTGGAATTGTCATAGTATTTGTTATGAAGCCTTCAGAAAGTGCTGCTGTAGATTGTATGGTATTGTTCAAATAATCATGATACCTCTGTAAAAAGTTAGTTTTAGAAAATGGAGGCACCGCTGGAATTATATATACATATTTATGGATCCACAAGTATGTATGTTTTCAAATAAAAACTATTGCATATAACTGAGAAGCATATGTTGTCTGAAAGCTAACTGTGTGTCGACCTGGTCCGGCAGGAGTGAAAGGGTCAATTTATCTGAATTGAAAGCTAGAGCTATGTGAGACTCCTAAGATAAGATTAATTATGGATCTGTTACCTTTTTTATTGACTATTGTCAAGACATATTTTCAAATTAAAATAACTACTGTTAGTTTAAGTAGGGTGCTCTGAGCCTCTTGCAGTATTTTGAAGGAAACTTCAAATGGAGTAGAAGCAGTTAATTATCAAAGCTGGATGTGCTACTTGCAAAGTTTGATGTGTTTCTAAATGGCTGAACAGTTTGCTTTAGATTTTTTTTCCTTATTTACTCTAGAAGTGATGAGCTGGCTGAATAGTATCTTTGCTAAAAATGTTACCGTAGCTTAGTGGGGAGCACCATACTATTTATGTTGTTTTCAAAAAAGGAAAGTGTAATTACTTTACATTGACTGAGTACTGAGAACTGTCTAAATATTTCTGTAAATTTCTGTGGGTAAGATGTACAGTAAACAAATTATCCTGTTGATGAGACATAAAAGTTTGAATCCTAGAGTTTGCGGTTTTTTGTTTAAATATCATGTTGTAAATGATATTTTTTCCCTGACAAAAGAAGTATCTATGCCCTTTGGAAAATGCGGAGTCAGAATGAACACTGAGAATTTATGCTGAGTTTGAGTTCTGTACCTAAATAAAATACCAGTGAAGCCTGAAGGCCAAATTCTCATAGTCCTGATGGCCATAGCCAAATTCATACCCAGAAAAAAAAAAAGGGTTTTGATTAGACGGTTCAACTGTATTAGGGGCACACTCCAAAACCTGACTCTTACTGAAGAAACTTGACTTTGAAACAGTTTTGTTATACTTACGTAAATTAATACAGAAGTGTTTCTGAAAAAAACCCAACCCTAACCTGCAGTTAGGAGGAAAGATCCTTCGACTACGTGCTTCTGTTAGGTGGTAAGACACTTCATTTTAAGGGTGGAGAAGCAGGCACCTTTAGACGGTGAGTCAGAGCCGTAAGAGGTAGTAATTGGCTCCTAATTTGGGTACTCTTTTACTCTGTGGATGTGCTTGTCTCTCTCCATCAACTGCTAGAATCTTCAGGAGACTGGCTGCTAAGGCAGGCGCATTTGCTAGATACTACAGATTATCACTGTCTCCTAAAAGCTCCAGGCCAGACCTAGGAAGGAGGTAGCAGCAGTTTCTCTGTATGTTTCTGGGCATACAGTGATTGAGGTATCTGCTGTTTATTGCTGTTATTTTACTTGCATATTTCAAATTTAGTTGTGTCCATATGCTGGTTTTGTATGTAATACTAGGGGAGAATGAAGGAGGTTAATTGCTTTTATCTGTATTTTTATTTTTTTTTATTTATTCCTAAACATGTTATCAGTTCAGCAATGCGAGAAAAAAAAGTTGATTCTGTTTAAAGTAACTCAGCTGAAACCTCTCCAGTTCATTTTTAAAATACTGTGATCGTAACATACATACATACTTACTGCCTGTAGCCTGAAAGCAGGTAGCTTTAATATGTGGCGACTAGCTTCAGGAGATACCCAGACTGTAGAAGTTAATCAGCTGGAGCAAACCAGAGTTTCAACTAAAAAAAACTAAAAACCCAACAGGTTTTGAAGGACTGTTGCCTTTTTTCCAGATTGCCTGCACTAAAGTTCTTGTACTGAAAATGGTTTTAATTTATCTTATCAAATGTTTGTTTGTAAGATAAATGCCTCTTTAGCCATTTAGTTTTTTTCTTGAAACTCTAAATTCTATCTTATGCTGTGCTGAGAGGAAGATTGATTAAAAAGTTAACTGTCAGGTTGTAAGGCAGGTTCTCCGCATGTTTTCTGCATCCCAAGGAACATACTTGTTCTCTTTGGAGGTGGATCAAAAGAAATGGAAGGAGGAGATCAGGTGCACTGAAAGGTGTTTGGTTTTTTTTTGGGGTGTTTTAGGACTACTTAGTTTTTGTTGTTTTTTTTTTTAACAGAGGCATGAAATTAGACTGCTAGATTCTTTTTCCTCTAAGCTTCTGTGTTCTTTTTGCTTGAGGGATTTCAGGTGAGAAATAACTGTACAAAATTCTGAGGAAATGGAACTGGCGTTTATCCAGGAAGAGTTCTCTGGAGCCCAGCCTGAAGGGAGAATCCTGGCGTTTTTATCAAGAACTGGGAGGAGTTAGTGTTTTCCAGATCAGAACATGGAAAAGAAGTTTTGGAGAACTTAAATTTAGTCCCTGTTCGCTCTGTGTTATGAGGAGTCATGAGAATTAGAAGTCACTTTTCTAGGACAGGACTGCAAATGAAACTCTATTTAGCTTCCCTCGGAGGTTCTGATTCTAGACTTCCCCTTTATTAACTTTTAGAAGTGTATTTTAAGGGATTTCGGAGCGATCCCAGCCTGAAACATGAACAAGGAAATGATTGTGAATCTTAATTACTGATGTAAATTCACTAATTCTGCAAACAGTCTGTTGTACAAATTGATACTTTGACGGAAATTTTTTAATGGAAGCGAAATGTGGAAGGTTAGGAAATACTCAATGTTGACTAACATTTAATAGAAATATTTGGACAAATTTCTTTTTTGATGTAATGGATGGAGTGTTGATGGAAACACATAGGCTAGCTGACAGTTTGTTCCATTCTTGGGCCCGTTGGCCAGAGGTACACAGAAGTGAAGGCTTTTGTTATAGAACACCACCTGGTATGAATTTCCCCACGTAATACAGATTCTGTGCATGTTAACCCAGCGTTAGTAAATACAGTGGATAAGTTCAGTGCTTTTGTTTGCAGAAGATTGAATCCCTAATCCAAATCTTCCGGGATTTCCATTTCAATGTGGTTCCCTATGTATTAGCCAGTAATTCCACTGCATGTGCTTTGGGTAAACCTTAACCTTCAAGGTTTTAATTTCTTCAGCATTAAAGTCTTGATATGAGGCACCTGATGTGAGAAAATACACTCACATGAGCTATGGCTGGGTTTTGCTTTTGTAGCTGCAGTTTTTGCTCATCTTTGTACCTATAGCTGCACACCAATAGAATGTGTTGCAAGTGCTAAGGAATGTTTTGATTAGTAACTGCCCCATTCTGCTGGCATTCAGGTTAGTTACTTGTTTAGTCAGAGGTTAAGGGTATGTTGCAGGGTGAAATGTTACGGTTTGTGTTAAGCTAGTAAAACCTATTGTTGTAATGGGTTCCTGTAGCTTTAAGACAAAAACAACTAGTAATGAAATTACAGAAGATTTTATTACCCTAAATAGCACCTGAGAAAAAGTCCCTCGTTCAGTATGACTTACATATATCATGACATTTTCAAGTAGTCACATCTGTCGGGTGTTTTTATGCCAGTGGTGAATAATAGCTCTGGGATACCTTTTTGATCTCCCATCAAAATAAAAGAAATTAATGGGTAAGCAGCAATGCAGTTTGAAATGCTGTCAGCCAATCTGTGAGTCACACATAGTTGAATTTTTGTAATAAAAGACAGTGCATGGTATAATAATGTCTAATAACCATGATATTTTGCATTTCAATAGCACCTTTCATCCAAGAATCTCAAAGTGCTTTACAAACATAAACTCCCAATAAACTCATTAATCCTCACAGTGCTCCTGTGAGGTGGTAGGTAAGTATTACCCTCAGCTGAGCCTGAAGAACTGAATTGTGTGAAAGCTGACTGAATGGCTGGGGTGAATAGAGCAGGGGTCAGCTTGCTCCTGCTGCCTTGTGCTAGCTGTTAGGCCATGACTTCATGTTGTTACATTGATGTAATAACAGTTTACCCAATAAAACTTACCAGTTAGATGGCTGACAAGAAAGAAGTGTATCAGGGTAACATTAGAAGGTCTTGTTCCAAGAATGACTGAGAAGTGTTTGCTCCTGCGCTGAACCCAGCTCTCAACTGGAGTTACCTTTGGTCATGAAGGGTCGATTTTGGGTGGCTGTGTTGTCAAAATACAAAGCCATTCAGGGTCCTGCAGTGCCTTGGCACCTCTTTGCCTTTCATTTTGTGTTTATTGTCCAAAATGGACATTGTATTTTCACAAACCAAATTTATTATAATCCGAATAATTGTTTCTCTCACGTTATATGGAATTGAGGTGTAATTTTCAAATGTGGGTGGACATGTGATATCAACAGTCCGGCCAGTGCCATCATGTTTTGCACTTAGGTGTGTAATTGCACTTTTCCTAATCCTTTATTAGTGATTTGGGATTTATAGTACGGGCACAGCAGAAATCAATCAGAAGAAAATAAATAATGACTACATAAACAGCGTTAATTCCCATATTTAGAACTGAAAGTAGTTTAAATTATTTAATCTTAATTTGCTTTGGAAATAAAGTAACTTTAATTCAAAATATTAATATCTGTACAGTAGTTTCCTGTAGTTTAAAGGTTCCACTTTAGATTCGCAATGCTTACTTGAAACAGATTATATTTTTGAGGAACACCCCATAGAGAAGCCCTTTGGCATGTTTATCCAGGTCCCCAGCTCGTGTGGGTTGATGTATTTCCATGTACCTTGGTGGAGTTACTTGTACTCTGTTCTCTGGGGCATAATCTTTGCATCTTCCCTGTTCCTCTTCCATTTAGCTAGACTGGCTATCACTTTTTAAGAAAAATTTGTCATTGATCTCATGATACGGTGATTTAAATTATCTTATGTGTCATGGGAGGATGTTTGCAGTCCAGTGCTTTGCTGACAGCGTCCTGATATTTTCGACTGCAGCCGTCCTTTGTGGCACTGTTTTCTCATTCATTTGTGCAGTGTATCTTAGTTATGGCCCTGCATGATAAAGAGATGACTATACTTTGTGTTTAGTTCTTATAACTCGGAAGACATAGAATATGTGTAAAAGGAAGTACAGGGTGTTGTTAAGGTCTTCTGAATTTTTTTTTTCCAAAGATCTTGTGGCTGCAGCTGAGGAAATGTTTAGACCAGTGTAGCTCTGTCAGTTCCAGGACTATGGGCTGTGTATTTCAGCTGAGGAAATAAATATTGCTTTAAAATGAGTTTACTGGTAGTTTAAAATCAAATAGACATTGATGTGAGGGTCGCAGAACTCAAACATGTGAAGATTTTATGGATTTCCATATGTGAATTAATCCTTGGTAACTGTTTGTGTGTGTAGTATTGCACTGCAGCAAATAATGGAAGGTAAATCCAAGACATTTTAGCGTATTTTAGCATGTAACTCTGCATAGTTGTGATGTTTTGTGTCCTGAAGATTACGTTTATTTACCAGAAAACAGAATATTAGCATTTGAAATACTAGGCTGTCACTGTGTTCAAACTCTATAGAAAATAAGCCCCCTTTTTCTTTTCTAGGGTATATTTCAGAAATCGCTGGGTAAAGACTGTCCACCCAGTTGTGCATCAGTACTGTTTGATTTCAAGCACACATTCCACCTTTCAGATGCCACAGAAAGAAGACATTCTTAAGCAACGAGTAGTAGTTGTTACTTTAAATACATCACAGTATCTGTGTCAACTGGATCTTGAACCAGGTAAGATAATTTCTAAACGAGGAGTGTCCATGCTTGAGAATTGTCTTCCTCTTACCAGTGTCCGTTCCTTACCCAATTCTTTGAACTGCTAAAAAATAAAGAAAATAAACAATGAGCATCTTAAAAAATGGTCTCTCTCTTTTTTTTAATGAGTAAATGTTTATTACAAAAGCTATAAATTGCTGGCATTCAAATTAACCTTTTAGTTATTCTGTTTCTTTCTTATTTAAAAAAAAAAAAAAAAAAAAAAA
>Ga0065711_1031463_pt1 | contig 29587 bp, 16 predicted proteins | sample Hoacrofraction12_FD_59098 | JGI IMG/M metagenome (GOLD analysis project Ga0065711, IMG submission 59098) | Hoatzin crop microbial communities from Cojedes, Venezuela - Epithelial fraction 12 v2 (version 2) | ecosystem: Host-associated > Birds > Digestive system > Esophagus > Crop | place... | reverse complement strand
CCACTTCACAGCAGTGTGAAGCTGCTGTTTGCTTTTTTAGAAATCTGACATCAGTTTTCTTTAGTGCAATGCAAAATACTCGAGCACCTTTGTGATCCTATATCCTGTACGTCCTAGGACTTCTTATTCTAGAGAGGGTCTCAAATAAGAGAGCTCCGTATCTTTGTAGTAAAACATTTATATTACAATATTTCTAAAATAAAATATTGTGGAATTTCAGGTAATGCAAATACATAAGTTTTAGGAACATTAGTAACGTGTATATTAATTTTATTTTTAGGAAATCAACATTTTTTGCAGACCTGGCCAGCTCTTAACTCTTCTATTTCAAATGTAGCAAAGTCGTGAAAATTTGCTCTAAATTTAAAATAAGTAAAGAATATAAATGTGTAAATTTTTTTGTTTATTCTATTTCATTTAATTCAGGTTCTTTGGCATCTTTTCATTACACTCAAAAGGAATCGTTCAACTTCTGTCAGCAGTCATGGCCTATTTCATGTTCTGAAAAATCTTGCCAGAATGGCCCCCTCAAGCAACAAATGGCCAAATTTATTTATGACTGTGCCAAAAAAACTATTTCCAGGATGTTCATAGGTCAAGAGCACCACTGAAATAGAGAATGCTTTGAGGACCTATTGCATAGTTGATTATTTACTGTGTATGTTTTAGTCATGTCCTGAGGCCACAATCAAAATCAAGGAAGTCGAGGGACATTGAAAGAAAGATGATCTTGCTTGCAGTTTGAGACTGTCATTATAACTTCGTTACTCTATGTCCTGTCACACCTTTCCTCTAGGACGTAAGTTTACCCTTCAAATGATTTTCTCTTTAAAAACCTCCTTCCATTATCCTCCTGCTTCCGTCTTTGCCTAGCTGCTGTCTTAATTTAAGACCACCAGTTACTCCAGTAAAAGGAAGCTTAAAATGGATGCTTCATAATTTGTCTTTTAAGATTCCTTCCACTTTTTCACACATGAAAAATTGTGTATGATACGAAAGAAGTATCTCAGCAACATACTTCTCAGTGTTTTTAAAAAAACCTGAAGTTCAGCTTTCACAGGTAGTCTTTGGGAAGGGGGTTACTACTCTGTGTACCGAGCTGCAAGTCAGGTAGGGAACTAGAGAAGTGTTCATGAGTCCTGAAGACAAGGCATATCAGAGCAACTGTTTGTAATAAGACCCATCTAGTTCTGTTTCTTTGTTTACCAATCTCCTTCGCAGTCCTCCCAAACATTCATTTTGATTTGACCTTTCCTTGAGTCATGCAATGAAATCACTCTGGATGACTGAGACCTGCCTGTCTGCACTGAGAAGTTTTACAGGGATAGTGGAGAAGTCGTGGGCAAAGCACTGAATGTGAGAGTGTCAGGTAGGAACTAGTGGTAGTGAATTTGTCTGTTTATAGCAAACATAGGTTTTCCCCTTTTTTCAAACTGTTCCACAGAAATCACAGTACATTTACTGTAGCTGTTCAGTTTATGTGAATAAAAGTCAATTTAGAAGTAGTCAGTTCTCACCAGTTTGTGATTTATGGTGGTTCCTCTTCTTGCTTAGCTAGTGCAAACTTTTAAAATATGATTGTATCCAACAAGGAATACAGCATGGATTACATGCTTGTTCTTATTGACGAACCTGTTGCAAAGAATAACAAAATAAAAATATGCCTGTGGATTATATAGTGGAACAAAACACACATGAAATTGTTCATGTCTCCAGAATCCACATTACAGTTTCCTCCTTCTGAGAAACAAAAATGGGTCTGAAGGGGGAGTGGGAAGAAGGGGAAAATTTGAAGTAATTTTACGGAGTTGAGAGAGTGACTAGGCAATAGAAATTAATCTATCTATTTTCTGTTTGGGGGATAAGATTTGCAGGGGTTAATTAACTTCATGCTCTGTTCATTTCTTCTTTGTGCACTCTGTGGAAATGACTGTTACCCTTGAATTTATTTTTTCCCAGTGTAAAAAGTTATAGTATCATCTTTTTCTGTCCACTAGGTCAGACAGGGGTCCAATTACTCATTATAGCAGGAATTTGTATTTCTGGAGTTTGATTCTCTTGAAGTCTTTTTATGCTTACACTCTTCAGTCAGGACAAGCGGGATGAAGAATGAGACCGCAGAGCACTGAGATCAGCAGTGTTTTTAGCATCTGCATGCAATAATGTGATTTGACTGACTTGTATGAACCTGAGCCCAAAAACCACAGAAAAGATTTATTTAGGCTGTATTGGCTGACATATGGGACATGTTCCTGCTACAAAAGTTATGCCGATTACAATATGCAATCATTTTCATAAAAGCGCATGGGTTTGTCTCAGTTTTGTTCCTTACTTCTGTTCCTCTAACTAGTTTCCATACCACTGTTTGTAAAACAACTTGTACGTATTTAATAATGATATAGAGTTAGTTCAGAAAAATAGCCAAAATTCTATTCATCTGTACTGCATGGAGGTTTGGTTCATGAGTCTCTGAAGAGAGAGACAGACAAGAATACAAAATGTACTTTATCTTCAGTACAATTCAGGTTACTACACAGAACCTCCTACTCACCACATTTCAGTGAGTAACGTATGTTAAGCATAATGATTCTTCTTTTTTCAATGTGCTCTGATGTTAATTTTCTCATTTACAATTATAAATGTTACATTCATTTTAAAGACTTGACAAAATCAGATTGCCAAAAATATATAATAATGTAACTGAATAATTTTAACTCTTTCTCAAATCCATTTTTTTGATTGCTGTACATTATTTTAGCTATTTTGCATTAACTTTGTACACTCTGTGCCCTGATAAAATATTGGGAAATATGCTGTTAACCATATTTGTCAAAGCTCTTTCTGTGTGATTAGATTTTATATTACCAAATTTGAATAAAACATTGATCGTAGAACTGACAAATTGCAATGCAACTTCTACTAAAATGTTGGCTGAACAGGACAAGTCTTCACTTACACCTTATTGTCTTATTTTCCAGATTTGGAGTTACATAATGTTTTTTTTCTGTCCTTTTTGATGTACTATTCTTTCTAAATATTTGGGGAAAATGACATTATGAGTTCACTTGAATCCAAAGACAGTTTTCCACGTTAAAATGAAGCCGGAGAGCTATATGACATATCCCACCTTCAATAACTTGCAGCGATATACAGACGTTTATCTCTATAGTTCAAAAATGCCTTACTGTCACAAAGGAGTGGTTAGGTGATATTTATGATCTGGATCAATGTCCCTTTACAAAATAAGGCAAGGGTTTGTGAAAGGCATTAGCATGCAAGCAGAAGGCAAAGTATTTTCCCAGTCTCAATTGAAGGAGGATAAAATCTTGTCTGAGTAAACAAAAGTTTTGGCCCATCAAATCTGATCAGTCTTCCAAAATACTACAGAACATGCATTCAAAATATTGCAGTAGTACCAGAACAGAATGCAAAAGCTTTGCCACCTTGAATATATTGTATTATTTGGCAGTTCGGGTTATTTTTCTAAGAGACCGTGGGTCTGGTTATCACATGCAATGAACTGGTATTCAAAGGAGCCCAGGGTTCCTGTAATAAAACAGCAACAATGATGCCTGTCAGGGTTTTTCTGTACCTGTATTACAAATCCTTATAGGGAAACAGACACCCCGAGATGCTTAAAGTCACACCACAAGTGAAGTTTAGTTACAGACTTGGCTAAAATTAATGAGAAAGTTTCTTTACATGGCCTTTTTCAGAGAAGACCTGAATTTGCTCTGTCTAAGCCCCAGTTCAGGATGATGCAAACCAGTTCTGGTCTGAAGGATCTGTGCTTGATCTACTGTGATAAGGCCTGTTGGATGTACGGTGCCATTCAGCTTGGAGTTTATATACCTCCTGTCACGATGAAATGCAAGCAGAGCAAGCACAGGTCTAGGCAACAGACTGAGGATTTACAGTGCGTTGTGTAAGGCCAAGGCTCAAATACATAGTAGTCCCCTGACCTGGAGGTAAGACTCTGGGAGGTAAGGGGTTTTCCTTACACAAATATGAGACACAAATAACACAAGCTAAATGAGAGAAAACCAAATACTGTGATACTTTTTTTAAGGAGCAGTCTGTAATAACCTTTTTTTTCAGAGACAATCTGGACTCAGAAAAGACTCTCTGGATGAGCCTATATAACTCACAAATCAAGCACCATGTGTTCTGGTGCCATTTCTGACAGTCTGTATGTTAATAAGATCTAATGTATACTACTGCTGGAGTTCCCTAACAAGTTTGTAGTCTTTCTTCTATTTCTGGTCAGTAAATTATTTGTACTAGGGTACTTAGATTCCTCTTCAGTGCAGGCCAAATCAATACCAGTAATGATTTATTGTGAAATAATGCTAACACTCTCAGGCACTCTAACCATCTTTGTCCACCTGAAAATTGTTTATTTTACTCTCAGCAAGTTGTGTTAGTATCCACTGTACTCAGTAGAAAATGAGTTTTAGAAATCTGTTTCACCATTCAAGAAGAGTGAATAGACCCACAGAAGTACCTATGCCTTTCTGTTTTCTGAGAGGAAATGTAACAACTAGCTTAGATTAGAAGCTGAAGTCAGGCTTCAGCTGGCTAAACCGATGTAGTTAGTGTAATTTCTTGCCTTGAGTATTCCAGATGTCTGCAAAGCAGACAAGTATGACTAGTGGCTTAAAGACAATCCAGGCATTTCTGGAACAGGAGCTAGAGCATAGTTAGAAACTTCTTGGGCAATTCAAACAGCTTTAGACATCCTCACTGAGACAGACTGAGACACTAAATTTACATATGTACAGGAAGATGTATGACCGCAAGCCAGATGTTTCTACTATAATCAATGAGGATGCAACTCAGTCACCTAACATACCTGTCTGAGATGCCCCAGGGTATGCAACAGGTCTCCAACTGTTATAACTAAATTGTGTGGGTCTCCTGTAGGCTCCATCCCATACCTGACAGCTTCAGCTGACATCTTGGACTTCTGGGGAATCTCAAATGATGGTAAACATCAAAGGTTATGAAACAGAGCTGAAAGTCAGATCTAGTCAATGTAGCTAGCAGAAGTGAGAAAGGTATTCAGTTCACCCAGAAATAGTCACCTGCTCTTCACCATCTCAGTAGCTCTCTGTACTGCACTGACTCGGTTGACTAGATTAGCAAAAACTATAACTTAGTCAGCTTAGACTCTGAAATTACACCTAGTCATGTGTCTGGATCCAGAGCTGAAATCCATCCCTAGCCTACAGAGGCCTGAAGTTAGGTGAGATGAATCCTATTCCCAGCGTTCCGTACAAAAATACATGAGAAGCGATTCTCCCACCCACACATTAGCACTGTCATCCTCAGTTTGGAGAGGCTTGTCAGGCTGTTAGCAACAAGCTGGTTATTTAAAATGTCAATTATGTAACTTATGACTATTTAAATAAATATTTTATTCTTTATATTACTGTAAATTAACATGGTTTAAAAATTACTCTCACTTCCCACTTTATTCACTCTGAAGTTACCAGAGTTCTGATTTTTGTCAAGACATCAGTGAATACAGTAATTTATGCAGTCTGAAATTTCAGCAGCTGCCTTGTCCTCCGTGTGTAGTTCTCTATTTGCTTTGTGGGACAAATATGTCATTTGACAAAAGAAGATTACTTGAAATAATGCTATTAGCTATGCAACTTTGGAGTGATTTTTTTCTGCAAGGCTCTCCATGGAGAAGAGCCTGGGCATCCCTTAAACACATAATTTCATAGATGACGACCTTGTGGACTAGGTGACAACACACCCACCCCTTCCCTCCTCCCCCAAATCTGTCAGGTATTGAACATTCTGTTGGATCACTTCCAAGGAGTAAAATCATGTGAAGTACATAGTCATAGCACAAATCAATGGTGCAATTCAGTTCACCGAAACACTGGTTAGTTGATTTAACCATACTCAGAAAACATAACTTGCATCAGGGCTGCTGGCATAGGGATTGTCATCCCTATCAGCCGAGATGTAAATTCAATGAATTAATTCAGAATTCTATAGGCATCAGTGGAGAGAATATATGCTCTTGCAACATGGGAGTTTTGGTTGGAGTAATGATAGACTAAAAGGTGAAGTAGAGCAGTCAAACGATCAAGCAAATTGATTTGAGATTAAAACTCCCCATCCTTCGTCATGTTGTTTTGCTCATAAGTATATCTTGAAAGCCACTTCTAATTTAAGCAGACTGTTGAAGTTTGGCATATGTGCGCACACACACACAGAATGAAGGTAAAAAATACCAGATAGATTTAGCTGCCCAGGGGCAGAGAAGGAAACAAGGACCCGACCTTTTAAATTTATATGTCTATTTAAATGATTTGGATCTTGCCTTCCAGAAGTGTGTGTTTGCCTTCTTTTTAGAAAGGATGTGTAGGATGCAAGCAACTTTCTTGATTCCTTGTTCTGCACAACCAAGGTAGGATTGATGTATGTGATTCGCAGCAGCAAATGAGCCCCAAAAGCAAAGGGGAAGTGGATTAAATTGTGGCTTCTTAAATTCCTTCCTAAGGCACTGATGGACAAATGCAGCCTTATGATACTCCTTGCTGTACTGCACTGACAAAAGCAAACTCCTAAAACATAACAGATTTATTTTTACAAACAGATTTCTATCTGTGTTTTGCCCTTTCCTAAGCACATTGGTCTGTAAGTTTGTCCATGGCAGAATCAACAGTGATGTGTTCAATAGTATTTGATAAGGAGGAATTTTTTGATAGCCTATATAAATATATTTCATATATGTATAAAGTACAGATACAGGAATATGTTTTATAATAATGTCAAACCTGTTAGAAGGCTTGAATGAAACCAGCATATCAAAGACAGTAGAAGACCTGTGCTGTTCGTGGGTATAAACTGTGCTAAAATTATCTCTGGATACAAACATCTTTCAAAAACAATGCTATCATTCATACACACAGACATGAATTGGATTCTCCCATTAGAACCACTGTGAAGTAAACTTCTTTTATGTTTCATTCTGAAATTTCTTAATAATTTTGCTCTTTTAGAGCCACCTATGACAACTTACCTTTCATGTGACAGCTATGCTTCTCTTCTGCTATAGGCTTTGGAAAGCCACTAAGAACCTTGAAATGTTTGGATGAAACAATCAAAAAAGCTGGTAGAATAACACTCATCCGTGCAAAACAACACGTTGACCCCTAATATATAACTACAAAAAAGAATTACATTTTATCTTCAAATTGCATGTAGAGAAAGGATGATCTGGTGACGCAGAGGGAAAAAGAAAAGGCGGTTTGAAAGGTCTTGTTCAGCAAAAGTCAGAGGTAACTGCATCATGCTTTGTCTCTGTATAGCAGGTGCCTTGGCCAAAGGTTGCTGATGTTGAGAGTCAGGGCTTCACAAACTATTTCTCTGTGCTCTGTAGTGTATTATCTTGTACTAATGGCATTTGAGATCTAGGGTAGATATACCACCAGCCTAAGTTACGTGGCCAAAAAATCTGTTTTGAAACAATTAAGGTAACCCATTTCTTAATAACCAAAGAGCATCATTTAAGTTAGTTTTATTCACTTCTGAAATTATTTTGTTATTCCAAGGTTGCTTTGTATTTGGAGAAACACTGAAAACTACACAAGCAGAAAAGGATTAATGTTTTGCATACTAGTGCAGCAGAATCTGAAATTTTACTCTCTTTCTTGCCCAAACAGTACAAATTTTCCGGTTGTTAAGGGCAATTATTATGGCACTAGGCAAAAAAGAAATGAGGGAAAAATAGCAAGATCTAATTTTGGAAAGCTAACAGTGGAACCATTTTTAGTGAAAGATGAAGGAGGAATATGAGTTAAAGGCCAAGGAAAGAAAGATATTTTAACTGACAGAAAATAATCAGTGAAACTGCATTTATTTAAAAGTGTTAAAATTCAGTTTTCTCAAGAAGCATCCAGAAGACAAAGTTTTATGTAGCTGGTCTTTGCAGCCATGTTTTACTCCTGTGCATACGAGTGATAGACCATATTTCTACTGCAATGTTTGGTTTTTCATGTGTTACCATTCCGGACCTGGTTCAATACACAAAAGAGTAGTGGGGAAGAAAGAAAGAATAAACAAAAAAGTGGTTTTGCTGACTAACAGCATGAACAAAACTTGTTTTCCAGTGGTTCTTGTCTGTCCTAGGTTCTCTTCTGTCCAAAGTTCTCTCCTGTCCACTGAAGGGTCAATATTCAAAAAATCTTCTTCAGACAATTACAAGGCACTATTGTTACTTATTGGATGCAAATTTACTGTTCCTTCTGCTTTCTTTGAATTTTCATGGTCTTAATATGCTTTCTATCATTCTGTGGAATTTATTTGTAAAAAGATCAAATTCAAAAACTCTTTGGTGCTATGACAGAAGGGAGCATGTGTGCAGATGCAGATAAGCAACTCAACACACACATGCACATAGAAACAGACATGGTGACTTCATAAACCCTGCTTGCAAAGGAGAGATGAAAAGATAAGATAAAAGGTGAAAATAGTTTTAAAAGAGTGCGTATGACATATGCCATGATATATATAACATAAAGGAAGTAAGTTATAGAAGAAGGAGAAGAAGGAGAAGAAGAAGAAAGTCAGAAATTTGGAGAAAGGAGGGACAAAAAGTCAGGAAAGTGTCAGTTGCAAAAGATGTAGAATGAAAAGGGATTCTAGAATCAAGGATATTTGGTTTGGCTGACACAGAGTTTGCACCCACGCAGCTACCTTGAGAAGCCATCCTCAAATATATTAGAAAATACTAAAAAAATCAAGTATTACAAGTTTCCAGACCAATTCCATTTCTTTTTGAACACCTCTGCTCTGGAAAATGAATGACACATTGGAAAAACACCTTGATAATTTTTATGTCCTTCCTAAATTTAATTTCACTTGAAGCATGGCTAAACTCTGCTAGCCAGTCCAGGATGTGGATCCATGCAGGTACAACTCTTGGATGGCTGTTAACGCTCTTCTTCGAATTTGTGTCTCTAACAGCACCTTAGGACTGAGCAGCATCTTAATAATATGCATTGAGATCATTGCCTGTGAATGCAGGTGTCTGCTATAATCACAGAGACAAAAGCTCTGTGGCAATTCCAGCCTCTGCCAATTTCTGTGCATGATCTGAGCCAAAGGTTTTAGCAGAGACCTAGCCCATTGCCTCTTCATTGCTCTGCTAAGCATAAGACTCTGCATGTCAGTTTTAAAGAATTGAAAAATTGTTTTAGAAAACAGTAAAAACTATGAAATAGTGTATCACCTTATTTCAGTGACCAGTATTTCCATATAATTTTTTACTTTCAGCTGAAAGTTTATACTTATTATATTATGAAGTCCTGTAAAGGAGATTGCAAAGACTCACCATGCCCTGAATGGTGCAAGTGGCTGCAGAGACACAGAGCAGTCATAAAACCAACTCAATAATCAAAAGCCAGTGCATTTATGACCTTTAACTGAAACAAAGCATGACTCATTCCCCACTGAGGACAGTGCACGACTGCTTGTGGTCCCTTACTTAGCAAGACATCCAGAGATGAACATGACAGTTTTTCACCAAATTGATTTCTACATAAATACAAACTTTGTCTTTCCCCTCCCTGTTTTCTAGTCCTGCTGAAGTGCTGTTGGATTTTCAGCACTTTGAGGAATTGCTTGTCTGTATGCCTAATTTGGGGTCCTGTTTTTGACAAACTTGACAAAGGAATGGCTTATTGGTATGAGCTCTAGCCTGGTTTGACTAGAAGCGTACTTGCTGCAGTGGTTACATCTTTCCAATACACATGAGCTAGCTGTTAATGTGAAGGAGTGAGATGAATTATTTTTCACAGGAGAAATGAGCACAAGTGGGCACCAGAAAAGCTGGCTGCTATATATAGCTTATAATACTAATATTGAAACGTCATAGTTGTGCCCTCTTCCTTAATGGCAACCGTGAGAGATTCTATCTAGATTTTATGATCTTATATGGAAAGTAATTCTGCTATTTGGGGAACTATGCTGTGTGCTGTGTACAAACAGTGAGGCTACTTACGTCTGTTCTCTGTGTTATCAGTACCATTAAAGAGTCACATCATCTGGGAGGATGTTCTGCTTTATAGTTTCTGCTTTTATTGTTTCTAAGGAAACCACTTATCCACACTCACTGTGCCAGCCACATCCTCAATTTACACACGGTCAGGGCAAGAAAAAGCAGTACATCAAAAGATCTGTTCTTAATAGTACTGTAAATGTATCAGTATTACTCATCTTTATGCTTTTTAAGTTAGACTGCCTGATCTAGCAAAAGTCCTGTGTTTATGTAGGTTTCCACAGGAGTGAGCTGGCAAGGAGATACTGTGCCACAGTTTTGGTCAGCACTTTGTGGGGAACTTAACTGTTACTGATGACCAGATGGGCTAGAAAGGATTGTGTTTTCTTTAGATAGACAATGAATAGAGGGGAAACTTATAAAAAAGACAAAGGCTAAACTGTTCTTTAAAAACACTTGTGTTCTCTCCTTCCTTCTCAGTTTCATAGAGAAGACTCCTTTTGTTTATGGAATTTGAGGGAAAAATACTTTTTAGAGTAGAAACTCGTACTGATGATAAGGCCAAGAGAATTATTATTTTTACCTGAATCTACTCCTTCTCCATGATTTATTTGGTATTTTGAGGGACTACTTTTCAAAATTAAACTTGTCACAAACTACTATTTTCAGACCTTTCAGATTTTTTTTAGGCTTAACACCTTTTAGGCACATGAGGTACTGCTTGTGCCCGTCAAGTGAATAGGATAGGGCTTCATAACCACACTGAAACTCCCATGGACGTTTTTAGAAGCATACAGTACTTTGGGTGACACTGTTGGGAGTAATAAAGAGGAGCTGGAGATATCTTAGCCCTCCTGGCCTCCACATTGCACTTCGTTTTAGCAGCCAAATTTTAATAAAGGCTGAGCACTCACTATTTCACTGAAATGAAGAGGATTTACTGACCCCAGAGTCCATATTTAGCAGACCTGAGAGGTCTTACTTGAGACAGAAGGCAACAAGCCTTTTCGCAATGGGATGTTGACTATTATCTCAGTTAAAACTTCTGGGTCTCTGATCTGTTGGTGAAATGGGTCTCTGACCTGTTGTTCAGAGACATGTCAGTTTGGAATTGTGGTAGATTTCCTGTTAATATGTTTAGCTGGAGCAGTGGCTGACCAAACATTTCAAGGATTCCTTCCAGATGGAAGATGTACCGTTATATTGTGCTCACAGAAGACTTAGTTTCAACACAACCCATGCAGGAAAAGAATTTAGAACCAATCAGAGGTTTTCTGACAGACCAGTTTTTTGCACTGAAGTTCAATTTATTTAAAATTAAGCCTTGGGAGTATTTTTATTTTGATAAAAGGCTTTCATGTTTCAGGAAAAAAAGATTTTAAATATTTCAATATTTAAATTAAGATCAAAGAGCAATACATCATTTATCAACATAGTCAAAGAGGAATTAATTCAGATGAGGTTTTCTTATGCAGGAAGTAAAATGTTTCTGGCTAAGACACAAGAGAAGTAATGGTACTAACTGTGCATTGAAAGTCAGCTTTCTTTTAAGCATGCATCTTCAAATGATAAAAGCAGAAAGGTATTGCAATAATTTATATGGATTCCCTGGGTAATGTTAATAAAAACTTCCATTTTTAGGGTACATAGAAACGTAACAGTAACATACGAAAGAATATTGTACAGGTATAGATTACATCATAAGGGTTTACAGCTGCAGCCTAGCTTGAGTGTGCATTTATTGGTAATAATAAACACTTAAAGTTGGCTTTGTCACATTTCGTAGTTCCTAGCTATAAAAGCATAAAGCTGGCATAATATTAAAAATATGAATCACAAACAGATTTCTGAAAAAGTATTAAATTGATTTCATTTGTTGAGTATTATGTACTGCCAGTATTTGGTCCTCCATATAGTATGTTTTTATATGCTTATGAAAACATATATCTGAACATAATTTACTATGAATGATTATCCATTTGAAATTTCATTCATTATTAACTGTTTTTCATTTATTATTCCAGTCATAGAATCAAGGAACTGAAAAATACTGGAAGTGTTAGGTAAGCAGTCACAGTGATATTCATTTTCAGCATGTAGTGGGAAAGTACATCCTATGGGATAGTCACAGATTATCAGGGTGACAAATCCCACGCTTGTGAATAATTGTGATGTTTTTAGAAATCAGGTCAGGTTTTGAAAACCTGGGAACAAAAACACTTGCAGTTGTGTTAGTTGTTAGTTGCTCTATAGCTATTGTTTTAACCAATTTCATGTTTTAAGATGATTTATCCACTTTTCCTCCTCGTATGCATTGAGCATACAAAGACATTATGGAAACTTCAGAGTCCATGGTGGAAGGAGAATACATCAGCTGGTTTCACTGTGTCCTGTTTCTGTTCTTCTAGATATACTCTGTCCTTACAGGACGATTTCATTGCTGCAAAGTGAGACGTTCTGCAAACTTGTGTATTTGGGGCTTATGACAGATGTAAGCAGATGTGTAAGTAAGAAAGACATAGTTTGTCTGGAATACCACATGGTCAATATGATTGTGTGACGCAGAACCCTTTTATAAGCATAATGTCACTGAAAATATGATACCACAGGTTTTTTAATTAAACCCAATATCATTAAGCAGCACAGTGAAAAAGTACATGCAGTATCCCCTCACAGCTACTTGATGTTATCTGTCTGCCTTTTTACATGGGCCAGAAGGAGAACCAGAACATTAACAAATAGCATCTATTCTTACAGCTTGAAGCAGGAAAAGAATACCAAGTTGCGTAAATGGAAGCAGAAATATTAGATTTCATGTTATTCCTATTTTTTTCCTCGTCTTCTGAAGTATTATTAGTAACACAGGTAAGTCAAAAATGTTGTAAAGGTTTAGTGTTCTGTTACCTGCTAATTCCTATGTCTACCCCAGTCACTGAGATTCTACAACCAGCTATAAGGAGATTACTTCAAGTCCTTCGTGATCACTACAAGGAATATTTTTAAAGGGACTTTGACAGGAGTTGCAGGCTCATATTTTGATTTGCCTTTTGGAGTTCTAATCTGTTAGAAAGTTGGGGTTTAGGTAGTCTTTTTAAAAATAATAACAAACGCATCTTTTTCCCCCCAAAAATCACATACTTTGCACTAGCATAAGTAATATATTAACCTCTTGCTACTTAGATTCCTGTTCTCACTTTTTCATTTGTCTACTTCACATCGGGATAAATGATAATGATAGTTTCAATCTATTTTACAGAGATTTTGTATTTTAAAGGATGCTGGCCCAGAATAATAGGGTCCTGGTCACATGGTTTTTCGTTGATCAGTGTAATGCAATCTCAGGTGAAATACTCCACATGGATGCAGAAACAGGGTAGATTTGAGCTGATATGTTTAATTTCCTTGCCCACTGCCCCCGAACCCCAAACTATATAGTGACAGAGGGCATGTCTGAGTCTATCTGTCCAGTGTTAGGAGAGAACAGTGAATTAAGAAAACTAAGTAAAAGGATCTAATCTGAAAATGGGCCTTTTAGGTCGTATCTCTTGTGAAATCTTGTGAAGGACTTCAATTTCAGCCCAGTGTCAGAACAAAATCTCTAACAAAAGTCTGAATCTCAAAAAATGCAGTAAAATAAAATCTTTATCCTCCAAACAGCTCTAGCTTGGGCAGCTTGTGAGTATCTCTGTAGTGCCAAATACAAAACCCTGGAATGTCCCCAGAGTGGTCTGTGAATCTGTAATTTATTTCTTAATTTACCAGAAACAAGGCCAAGGGAACTGAGAATGCCAAGAAAAAACAAGAAGTTATATGAACTTCTTTACCTGGTGGTGCCAAAGATCTTTTTGCATGAGAGGCTTGTAACTTTGTATTTTCTAACATGAAGCTGCCGCATTGTCCAGTTTATGTACAGAACAAACTGGAAATATTTCAGCTATGTTCATCATAAAATATTTCATTAAAATGTATGTATCTTCAAAGAAAATTACACTTTATGCTTATTTTAAGGGGTCTGCATCTGAAATTTTCAGGAGGGTGCTTGCAATGGTCTCCTGAACGCCCATAATCCCTGTGAAAAAAAAAAAATCTCAGAGCCATGTCAGCAAGATTGGCATCACTGGGGCCTCATAAACTAGGATTATCCATTTAGGGAGTTAAACAGGAGCAATTGTTGCTACATCTGTCTTAGAATGAGCACTCCTGCCACTCCCCCCGCAGCGGCTCTGACAGCATGAGAGCATTATTTCTCAGAGCCACCTTTTACCATTGCCTTATGAAGAATTTATATGTTTTGAGTTTTCCTTCATGGCAGGCATCCAGCGGTGCTGTACTATAAACCTGCCACAAAGGATGAAAAAAGTGCAGTTTTCAGTTCATTTGGGGGCCCAGACTGATGAGCTCAGACAGGCCAAACCTCTAAAGGTTAGTAAGTCTGAACCTCAGCTGATTCACCGAGCACCGTCAAATTATGTACTACTAAGGAAGTAGCAAACATTTTTAAAGACTAATTACTTGAGAAGGTTGTGGAGGGTGATTAATAGACCCAAATCCTTTATTGGAGTTCTCCTGAGGAACCCTAATGAAATAACAAATCCAGGGAGAGGACAAATTCTTTTCCTTTTTTGGCAAATAGTTATTTAAGCTGAACAATGCTGCCAGCTGAATGCATCATTAAAGGGATGGCTTACTGTTGCACACCAAAACCCCCGCTGTGATAAAAGGCAAATAAAACACGTCTTTCATCCACTCATCAAGGCAGATGAAGATGAGCAGAGCCGGGCTACCAGGATGAGTCTCCTTAGAGGTATCAGGCGTTGATGGCCTGTAGAGGGCTCTCAAGGTCCTCTGCTGAGGCTCTTAACCCAGTTTCACAGACTGCAGCTGGAGGTTTTCTAAGGTCACCGAGGTCTTTCTCAGAAGGGTTAAACAAAAGGATCCTTCAGCATAAGCGTGCATTTTTTCCCTTTTCTATGGCCTTGCTGTTTCTATGCACTATCTCCAGCCACAACTTTGCCTACATTATTTGGTTTAGCAAACAGATGTTAGAAAGCCACTGTCAAATGTAAGCCTCCCATGTAAGTGTCATTGTGAAAAGAAACAAACAAAAAAAACAATAAAAACAAACCCAACCATCAAAAAACCCAGCAAGCTTGGAATAAGAATGAACACTTTCAGAATTTTCTGCCTGCTGGTGTCTTTGAGGCGACTGTACTATGGACACAGAGAACACAGGTGATGTGCTTATATGTAGTTAGCTCGTTTCCTTCTGTTCCTGGTATGGTCTGGGATACGTCGGAAAACAAATATTGGATTGATTATCACTTCTTTAAAGCAGACTGTACTGCAGGATACTAGTCATATTTGATACATAAAGTGAACAGAAGGACCAGCCACACAGGTTACTTATCAAATATTCGAACTGAAAACCAAAACCAACATGCAAGCAAGCGCCATAAGTGCATAAGGACATGAAGCCTGCAGCAAATTACATTTACATATACATTTCATGGCAATTAAATCTTGTCTTGTGAGTTAATGACATATTTTAATTGCTTGTAGCCATGGTTTTCTTTCCTAAGAATACAACCTGTACAGGAGGAAGGAAGATGCCCTTTCCCATTTGATTATAGCTGTATTTTAAATCCCCAATTCTTGCTGTGATTTTCTGCACATGTAGAGCTGAAAAATTCAGAACCTATAGATTATCACAGAAATCTCAGTTCCCGTCTCTACTTGTCTGGCTATACTGCAAGGAAGAACCCTCTAAAATTCGGATAATCAGGTTGTTTTTCGTTTCTAGTAGAGTTCCTTTATAGCAGGACATACCCTTGTAATAGTCCTTGATGGCACCTTCTGGCATTACCAGGTTTGTTTGTTTGCCCTTTCAGGAAAAAAAGGGGGTTTTATATTTTACTACCTTTACGTCCTGTTCCTCCTTCCTTTCCTTGTAGTACCAGAGTGGCTTTAGCTAGGACAGAAGTTTTAAATAAACCTTACATCCTGCTTGTGTTCCAGTACGTAGCAACACAGCTGTAGAAGTAGACTCGTAATCTTTCTTTATTGCTGGGTCTCTGAATAAGGCGTTCAGTGTCGGTTGGTTCTATTCTCCTTAACAGTAGTGGCAGCTGCCAGTGAGTTTCTGAAGCCGAGTTTGCTGTGACTGTGCAGAAAGTAGTGGAAAGAAAATGTATGATAGTGAGAGAGAGAATTGTAGGCAGCAACAAAAAGCAATGTCAGTGTCACCAGGTGGTACAGACTACAAATCTCAAGGCTGCTGAATGACACGCACAAAAAAAAAAAAGGGACTCCTCAAGTGTTCCCAGCTTTATAGGGTTTAACAATCTTTTCTTGGCTTTAGGTCAGCCAAGAGTAGATAACCATTCCTCTCCACATTAAACAGCTGTGGGCAGTGAGAGCTGTACGTGGTAAGAATGGGACTGTCGGGCACACATACAAATATAATTCCTTTGGACTATTATGTAGGCATTTGTAAGTACCTACAAACTGATACCGTCCAGAGGTTTTGTAATCCTGAATCTGCTATATTGTAGAAGTTTCTGAAATATCTCTAAACTCTTACAGTGGAGGCAGGCAGGTTCTGTAAAAAGTAAGGAGAAATATGAGACCTTTCCTGTCTGTCATTCCTCAGGAGCCATACAGCACGTGCCAGTGCCAGATGCTGGAAGACAGAGAGTTAGGCAGTGGCTAAAATTTTATGAAAATTGTACCATATATTTACGTTTTCCTGGACATGTTCTGTTTTTTGGGGGCAAATATTTTCTATACAAGTATTTGGAAGACTTTATGTGTTTTTCCAGGATTCCCCACTGTCTCTGGCCCTAGCAGGTCATGTCCCGCCAACCAAAAAGCACACATCTGGAATTTCTCAAAATATTGCAAACTAGCTCCATGTGCATCAAACCATCTGCAGATGTGCAATGTGTTTGTTCTGTGCACGTCCAGGAGGCTCAACATGTCCTGAAAGTGTTTGGTTTACTGTGCACATCTAGAAGGTGTATGCATATACATTTCTAGACCAGATGTATTTAGATGTTATGCACTGGTACTGAGAAAGGTCACACGGGAAATTTTGACACTGCAGAGCTTTGTTCTGAAGGGTTTTCTAGTCTCTGGTGTTTCAACCACTACACCTCCATGTCATTTTCTCTAGGTGTTTTTTTGAAATGTCAGTGGTCACTAGTGACGTCCTAACCTGAATGGAGCTGCCTAACACCTATAGTATCACTTTAGTTTTGTGGAGCTGTCAGAGGTTGAGAGGTTCAAATTCATGGTATTTCTACTTCCATTCAATGCCCATTACCAAATACCTTGTTGGGCATTAAGACCCACCTTCTTTACTAAATCACAGACACTTGATTTCCAAGAAGAGTTTTCTCTTAGGACAATATGATCATGCAGGTTGGAAGAGACTTTAGGAGGTGTCAGTCCAACCTGCTTGTCAAAGTAGGGTCATGAAGGCCGAGCTGCTCAGTTTGGTCTTGAAAATCTCTGAGACTGAACAGCTTCTTTTCCAATGCTCAGCTATCCTCATGGAGAAAAAAAAATCTCTTTATGTCAGGTCAGAGCCTCCTTATTTCTTTTTATGGATATTGTCTCACATCCTCTTGCTGTACACGTAAGTAAAGAGCCCAACTTCATCTGCTTGATATCATCTTCTTTAGTATTTACAGGCTGCTGTCTGCCTCCCCTGAAGCCATCTCCACTCTGGGCTGGAAAGCGCAGCCCTCTCAGCCTTTCCTCAAGGGGCAAGTGCTCCACACCATGCTGGCATCCCACCACTCCTCTTGCTCCAGTTTACTGATCTTTTGTGAACCACGGGGGCCCATGACTGGACATGGTTTTCCAGACATATTTAATGAATATGGAGTAAGAGGGACAACCTCTTCCCTTGATCTGCTGGGTGTGCTCCTTTTAATACAGGCCAGGAGGGTGTTGGGTTGTTTTGCTGCCAGGACACACTGGTTCATGCTCAGGTGTCTGTTGTCAGGGCACAATGAGGGCCGGCTGCTGCCTGAGGGACGGGATGCTGGGAGCTGAGCTCAGTGCCAGGGCTTGCAGGGCAGGGCCTCTCCAGCTGGTGTGTGTCCCACCCTATTGGGAATGAAGTGAGCAGGGCAGATCTGGAGATAGTCCCCAGTATCTGAAACAGCCTGGTGGTGGCCAGGCAGGTCCATGGTGACAAGGCAGGTCCTAGGTCAAGGTAGGAAGCCAACTGGGTCTTAGCTGGATTGTCCATCAGATCAGGTTCAGTCAGGCCATGGACAGGCATGTGTAGGGCTGCAACAAGGTCACGCATGGGCCGAGAGTGAAAGCCTTGGCTGAAAGCAGGTCCTGAGGGAAGAAGGAGGGAAGTCCTGTTGTGACTTCCTACAGCTCCTTCTCCTCAACAGCTCTGCTCAGCCAGCTGGCCTTGAACACAGCCATATCTGGCTGGGGAGTGCTTCCAGGGTGCCGACAACTGTCTGCTGAGGCCCCAGGTCCTTTTCAGCAGAGCTGCTCCCCAACCAGTCAGTCTTAGCCTGTACAGTTTCAGAGTATTTTTCCATCCCATGTACAGGAGTTTGGATTTGTTCCTGCTGAGTTTCATAGGGTTCCTGCTGTCCCATTCCTCTAGTTTGGAGAGGTCCTTCTAGATGGTGACCCAACAATCTATGCATCACTTTAGCATCATCTGCAGGCTGGAAGAGGGTGAATTCCATCTCTTCCAGATGAGTGACAAAGATATTATACTAGGGCAATACCAGTATAGACCCCTGAGGAGCTTCCTTTGTAACCAACCTCAAAGTGTGAACCATCAGCTCTTTGAACCCAATGATCCACAGGTTCATTCACTGAACTGATGTTCAGAAGACTACCTATCCATCCAGACCTTAACATTCTAACTCATATAAAAGGGTACTTTGGGAGATCATATAGAAAGCCTTGCTAAGTTCAGTTACTGACATCCACCAGTTTCTTCTCAGCTACAGATTTAGCTATTTTATCACAGCAGATGATCATATTAAGTCCCTTTCATGTTACCAGTTGTGGGACACACTGAACAACTCTGCTTCATTCCTTGTTTGCTGTCCTCTTTGGACACATGATAGAAGATTTAACCAATGGCTCCTCAGTCAATTATAGCCAAGTTGTGTGTATTTTATTAATTTAATATTTTCTTCAGAAAAATAAATAAAGGAAAAAGAAGAACAGGAAGAGATAACAAGGGAACATCTCATGATAAGCTTGTTAAGCTTCTAACTTTAATAAAGAATACAACAACAACATGGCTTTATGGATCAGATGCTCTTGCATTTGTAACTCACAGATTAAATGGGAACATTCTTCTTATATCAAAAGGGTAGGATCACTTGCTGTTTTATATGCTCAATTTTGAATTACATTTTAGAGACTTTGAAGAACATTTCTCCTTCAGCCTGGATGGATTTTAATTTCACTTTTCAAATCTTGAATTTTAAAAAGTGCTTAACAACTTATTCATTTCTTGCAGATATTCAGTACTAACTTCATCACCAAAGCAGTGATGTAAAGCCCATTGAAGCCAGTACAATTCTTCCTTTAACATGAATCATTTCTGGATCAAGCAGTAACTGACAAAGCATGCTAAGTTTATTTTTAGTTCTTTTACCTATGGCTTTTTGATGAGTATGTACAAAGCCATATACAGGAGGTAAAAGAAAAATCTGCAGTGAATAGCAGCTTTCCTTTATGTCCCAGCTGTCTGCACATACACTAGCTTTCTTGAATTACTTCTTACTGGAATTTAATTTTAATGTTTGTATGTTAAGCATATTCTCTAAAAGTTCTCTTGAATATTTGACACCTGATACTCACAGGCAGAAATCTGCCGACTAATTTTGAATGGCCCTGTTAGCCACATGTTGTTGTTTCTGCTCTGTGATTAGACTAGTACAGCTCGCAAATTACTAACACACTAAGACAAGTGTGTGCCTGAGATATAATCAGGAGGACCACAGAAATCTTACAGAGAGCAGATAGAAAAACAGAACAAGGCATTTTGAAAAGTGTGAAGTTGCTTGGTATATGCCTTTGTAATCAACTGCAGTTAGTCCTATAGTGCTGTGTCTGAGCTAACAAGCCCTGTGCAGAAGAGGGACTTAGTTGTTTAAACAACACTAATGTCACTAACTGCGCTAATGAAAGGTGATTCTTGTCTGGTGAAACTGTAATAAGTGCATAGTACCTGCACATGGCCAAGAGGATGTCTGCTGTGTATTGACCATATAACACCGTGATAGATCCCCAAAATCATGTTCTGATAAATATTATGTTACTTCTACCTTCAGTGGTTTGAGAGGTATTATAAGGAAATATACATTGCCACACAGATGGCAAAAAGGCAGGACTTCTTCTTTGTGGAGTTGTCTTCAGAACTGCAAACATTGACAGCACTGGGTCCTCAGTCCCTAGCCTGGTACCCTTTCAGGAATTCAGGCAGGAACCCAGTGAGATCTTGTCAAACTGCAGATATGTTGGATGAAGTGTTTGGGTTCAACAAATCATCACTTTCTAAGGAATTTTGTTTAAACTGGAAAATTCCCATCAGCCGTACTGGTGATCTCTACCAGCTCACAAGGGGTAACTTCCAACACATTGTCAAAATTGCTGAAGTGTGCATAGTAAGGGGCTTTGAGAAACTGCTACTTTTTTCTTTTTTTTTAAGCAACATCCTATCCCATTAAAACATGATAATTTTGATACAAATATATGGAAGTACAAATTCATATCTGTCTTTAGCAACCATTTCTATGCAAAAAAATCAGAGCGTGCCTGAAACTAAGTTACTTTGGGTAGAGTACAGAACACTTTTTTTTTTTTGTGCTAGCACAACTATAGCACATAAACACTGGATTATTTTACTACAGTACAAATCAGATTAAAAAAAAAACAAAACAAAACACTAGGCATTCCTATCTGGGTTTGAAGTCATGTTTCAAATGAATACCAAGTGATTTTGGTTTCTGGAACTTATTCTGCACAACTGCTACCAAAATATAGCAACAGTCCAAAACCCAAAGCTGTGTGCCATTTCTAAATTTTAACTCAGCTATGTGTTCAGCACACTTTCCAAATGATGTTATATTTTGGCACTGGCTTTGAATAGTTCCTTTACTTTGCTATCGTCCTATGGAAGCAACCACATAGCTCTCTTTTCATGTAAATTCAAATAGCAAGCTCTCTGTGACAGCTGGGTGTCCATGTGAATGCTGTTAAAGCTGTCAATCTCAGAGCTGTGAAGTTTTCTGCTTGTAGCACAGCACTGGCTAAAAATTCCCTCGTGGAGCCACTCCAGGTTGCTGTGTATGGCTCAGACCATGTTAGGAGCTTTGGGAAATTCTTACATTTCTCTTGAGCTCAACAAATTGCAATATCATCTCTCCTTTTGAACTTGTTGGGATATGTTCAATGGAGATTATTTGTTAATCTTGCACTGAAGTAGTGTACCAATGCTTTCAACTTTTACAGACTGGTGGCAAACGTCCTCACTTTTTCAGAAAAAAAATTTAGGGGAAGCACACAACTACAGTGGATTTTGCAAAGGCTAATCAAAGCCTGTTTCTACCTTGCAGTGAAGCGTGATGCTGAGTCTCAGGCTAACAATTATATAAATAAGTACTTCTACACAAACCGATGTGTCAGTTCAGATCCTGAAACGGTAGTTGTGTTAGCATGACCCTTGATGTTAATTGGCTGTTTTAGGGTTGTGCTGCTACAAATACTGTTTTCTTATTTCTGATTTAGTTTAAGTCAGTGTTAGCTTAAACAGTATGCATCATATGCATGTGTGCATATGTTCCTACACCAGTAATTTTTGCTTTAATTAGTACAAGGAATAAGACTGATTTAGACAGAAAAATATAACAGATGAACGTTAGCCTCTGATTATCTTCCTGATTCTTCTGATACATTGTGAGATTTGGACATAGTACTGCAAGTCAGTAGTTTCTTTTATGTTTTTACTGTTTTTTCAACCTCTGGTTATGCTGGAAATGTTTAAGGGTGCTTGTGAAACAAAGAGCGAAGAATTCATGTTACCTTTTGGAAAAGTCCTAGAAATTCTTTTAGAAGTCCCTGGCGGTAGAGTGCACAGCATGTTTGCCCTTTGCTGTATGTTTTCTTCTCCAGATCATATAGTTTTTTCTCTTTGCTTACACTTTTTCCCTTTTTTGGCTTGAGGTTTCTGTTTTCCTTGCTTTGTGTGAAATTTGAATGCAAAATTATCTCTCTGCAAATAAGCCTTTAATCACTCTTCTCCTAGTTTCAATTTTTTTAAGAGCTGCTATTAGTATTCTGCTTCTTTCCCAAGCCCCATTGCTTCAAGCCCAAATCTGTGTTCCCTGTTTCTTAAGTCCTCCTATACAGTGTCCATTGGTGGTCTTGCTTTAAGAACACTGTAACACCACCCTTGCTGACATGTGGCTTACTCCCCATCTAGATGGTTGGTCACTAACATAAGAGTTTCATGCTAATGCTGGAGTCCCACTAACAGATTTTCAAAACCATCATAGTTTCATGGACAAAGAAAATGAGAAAGGCAGGAACATTTTACAGCCTCTGAATGAATGGCTGTCGTCTAATAGCCATATATGACAGAGCATGTATTTTTACAATCAACTTGAAAACGCTGGATGCTTTTAACACAAGTATCTGTATGTGACAGTCAATTGAAACATCCTGATGGACAGGGTTGGATTCTTTTCTTCCTTACTTTCAACCAATTGAAATGAATGAAAGAGAAGCAGAGAGGGAGAGAGATTTTATGCCTGAGCAAAAGTGGAATTGAAAAAGGTCTTGTGACTAACCTAATTTCTGTGACAAACATTAAGACAAACTCTCTTTAGAGCTGATACCTTCACCTCCCTCCATCCTCATTCATGAGTGTCTGAGAGTGCCTTAGATGGTTCTATAAGAAAACAGCCCAACTGCTGATTCACAGGGCCAGCTTTGGCATTAGCCTCCTGACTGCTCTTAGGACTTGCACATGAGCGCTGGAAGAGAACAAAAGGCTGTGTTTGGCAAATCTCACTCCTTTAAGTAACACCATTCAAAGCAATGGCCAGTCCACACGAGCAGACCTCAGGGTAAGGGGAGAGGATTACAGTGGCAACACTGAGCTCAGGTGTTCCAGTCAGAAAAACGTGACATTGAAGAGTAAGTCCCTCATATTTTTCCTTGATTTCATCTCAGACTTGCTGGAGGTTTGAAAAAAAAAAAGAAATTCCTTTAAAACAATCTTTTTTTCACCCACCTTACTACTTTCAACTATTGACAATGGCTCCAAAAACTACATTGTTTCACCTCTAGAAATACTTTATTTAATTTTTATTTGACATACTCACTTTACTACTGAAAAAGCTGTTCTTGCTCAAAGTTATGGTAATTTCACCACTATGGGGAAAAAAAAAAAAAATCATTGTTTGGTATTTAAGAGTGAGTGTACACATTTTCTACTGCTATTTTGAAAGAGGTATGAAGAAAGCTGTGTTATGTCAGATAAAAAAAAAAATCAAACCGAAACAAAAAAAAGTGATTTGTTCACAGTTACTACGTACTATGATTTCAGAGTACATCTTACAGCATAATTCTGTGCTGTGACAGGGAGATCCTGGGTAATTGCAGGCTGGTCGGTATAGCTATCCAACACAGGGCAATGCCTTTCAAAGAGACTAACTTGCGCATGTGATTGTAATAGCTTGTACAGCTGATTTACCCTAGCCTGCATGCTTGGGTTAATTAGCTCAAATGAGAGCTAATTAGTGAGCTAGCTCAGGTGGAACAGTATCCTGCTGCAGCTATCTGTTTCTGGTTGTGAACCTGATTTGCTCTGAGCCGGCTCAGTGCTCTCTGCTGAGCTGCGTGGTGTGAGCTTGCCCTAAATAACTTGCTTCAGGTTTAGCTGAGTACGTCTCAGAACCAGGAATAGAACTGCCATCAGTTGACTCCATGACCTGCCTGAAACCATGCTATTGTTGGTTTTCTCAGTTCTTGATTTTATTTTTAAAAAGCCTTCAATTTTACAGCTGAGCAGCTTGAGGCATAAAGAGGTCGATCAATGGCACTACTCCCAGTAGTGCCTGGTATCCTTTTGAGAGCCTATTCCCAGCTCTTTGGCTCTAAGCGGTTGAACATGCAGCCTCCTTTAGACTTATTCCAGAAATGATCTATAAATACAACAGCATCAGGTTTGTTTTGAGCCCACACATAAGGAGTTTATTTGAGGGCACCCTCAGGCAGCCTTTTCAGTTATAAAATAAATTCTGAAGCAATTCTGCTGTGGCTGAGACTTTTTAGATATTCTCCAGGTTATACAGTGAGTAATATGTAAAATTAGTTGCCATTTAAGGCTCCAAAATGGGGCAGTTGCACAGATCTGTAGAATAACAATGTGGCATTCTTCTTCACATGTATTTATGCATTCTCCAACTCCTTCCCTTTTTTTTTTAATTATCTTCTTTTCTCCCCTGACTCTGTTAGGAGAGAGACAGCCAACAGAAAGCAGGAAAGGTTAGTGTGAGCTCCATTACAACCGGTGCCTGTTAATGCTTGCTGTTAAATGAAGTGTGAAGCAGGTTGTTAATAGACTTTTTTTTTCTCCTGAACGATTAGCATTTCACCTTTGTGATAAAAGAATAATTCACATACACATCACTGTCGAGATCCACAACTTTACGTTTTCTGTTCCTGATCTCAACTGGACAAGTGAGATTTATTTACAAGTTAAGGATTAGCAGGATGCATAGCAAATAATCTTTCATAACTGATTTCATTTTTTCCTTGTTCCAGAGTAGTTGATGGCTAAAGCCTTACATTTATCTGCATTACCTGAAGCACTGGGTAAATAATCCTTTCACTGGTGCGCTCAAGAAACATGTGGTCTTATTCATCTTGAAAAATAATGGGAATGAAACTACATAATAGCCAAACGTTGTGCATTAAGTAGCAGGTAAGTTCTTGACTTGTGGTGTCTGCATGGTGGGTGAGATGCTATAATACTATTTCTGAGTAGAAATTTACTCAGTTTAAGGATGTTTTTGAATTTATGTCTACACGTAAATCAGCTAAAAATATGTACCATTTCCTATTTTAATACTTTGCTAAACTGAGATGGACTATGAGCCTATGGCCTTTAAACTCCATGTTATATACTGAAGTTCTGCTTCTAGATATCTCAGAACATTGAAAGACCACACAACACAGTGACTCAAGCAAATCTGACTGGAAGATAACAAACAGAGTATGCATAATTAATAAGAGCAGGAAGAAAATAGTTTGGACAAATTTAAAACAATTCACCTGACCTCAGTTTTATGCAAACATAAAAAAGTTTGAGGGAGAGAATAATGACAGATGTGGAGTTCTGTGGAAAAGAGAGCTAATGTTAAATCAGATTGTTTTAGGTGGATCGTGCTGATCGAGCCAGTTATTGTTCATTTATAAAAGAGCTGTTGCTCTTAGACAAGGGAAACAGTAGATATGACGTACCTCTAATTCAGTAAAGCATATGCTATGGTATCACCCAACAAAGGGGTTAGTATGAAGATTGGAAAGTAAGCCTGTGACTGGTTGAAAAGAATAGGACATGAAGCTACCATTAAAAAAATACTGAAAAAAGTTATGACTGAAGTTCTTCAAGGATAAGTCTTGGAAGCATTCTTACTTAATACATTCATTGATTTACTTTTTGTGATGAAGTCACTAATGCTTATTAAATATTGTTGAAGACACAAGACTGGTAATCATCAGCAAATTAGAAGTGGGCTGGGGTATCTTGCAGGAAGAAGTAGATTACTGGCACATAAGAGAATTGGGGTAATAGAAATGGTATAAAATATTAAAATACAGAAAGAAGCCTCTGCTGAACTAAAAGGAATTTCTGTTCGGGACGATCAGTGTACTAGAGGGCACGTATTGCAATAGCAAGTCGAAAAAATTTGTCTTCGACTTACAGAATGAAGGCTGAGAAGAGATATGATTGCTCTCTGCAAATGCATCAGAGGGGAGTAAACAGCAGGAAGGGAGAAGAAATAATTAATCTAAAGGATATTGTTGGCACAAAAATAAAGTTTCATTATAAAATTCAAGTTACAAATTAGAGGAACTATCAAAGGAATGAGGAATGTCATTCTACTAAAAGTAATGGAGTCAACTTCACTAATTTTAAGGTAGAATCTACCTAGTTTATAAAAGAGATTATATGATATGGTCATCTGCAACAGCAGACAGCTAGACTGCGTGAGTCAGCAGGCCTCTGAGAGTCTTGTTCCCAGCCTCCTCTTCACCAAGTACTGAACTTTCTTTCTAGCAGCTCATAGAGGGGAGAACACAATGATCAACCACCACCATACAATGATCAACCTTCACAAGTCTGAACTTGTTTATAAAAAGGAAGTATGCTACTTCTTTCATTTGGTGTTGAATTTTGTGTTCACGGACTTCCCTAGAGGCAGGATGGGATCAAGGCAGAACATTACATGGAAAAAAATGAAAAACTATAGGATCTGAATATGAATTTGATGCAAAAAAACTCATGCAGTCAGTATTGGGCATTAATATTTGAGAATAGGAACAAATTATATCAGAGGTCATATAAAAGTGTAAATCAATCTTGCAACTTGTATAATCAGTTTTTCTTATTCAGAAAAAATGAATTTGTCTAGGACTCTGCCCAGTCTGTTCTACTTACCTTTCCGTTTTCTTCCCCCCTTCTCCCCTGTCACACCCAAACACCCTTTATAAAAAAAAGTTGGCTCTGGCCTTCTACGGATGGAATAAGGACATTAAAACTTTTTTTTTTTTTGATTCTTTGTGCATTGATAAGTCACCACAAATACAAAAACACACAAATCATTGTGATTTTATGTGTCTTTGCCTAAGCAGTACCTGGATTGTTTATTGGTGTAACAGGTTGTTTGCTTTTTAGTAAGACAGAAAGAAATAAAAGTCTTTTTTTTCCTTGGATGAAAGAAAAAGTAGAAAGCAAAGATATTGCGCCACTTCAAACTGGCAGAAAAATCTGAACTAGTATCTGTAATTGCTGCTGAACAACATCTATTCAGTGACTGAACAAGGATTTTGGGTTTCAGTGTTGTCAATCTGACACTTTCTGCAAGTCATACATTCACCTTTACTGTAAAAGTTTAATCATTTATTTCCTCTATTAACAGCAAAAATGTCCAGCCTTTGTCCTCAGTTTGATCCAGTTTTTAAAAGGCAAAAGCAAAGAAAAGGAGCATTGATATGCCAGCCTGTGCACAGGAACTGACCCTTGGGCCCTCTCTTGATCTTTATGAGCTGGCAAAATAACAAATCAGAGCTATGATACTACACAAACACTGGTAAATGCAAGGCTTTTAAAATTATTTTTTATCTTCACTCTGCTCCTTTTGCTTTTGTTCCTAATCCCATTCATGTAGTTTCGAGTGATGCTGCTTGTATTATTCTCATTACCTTATTTTTATTGCAAGTAGCATCCTAGATCATGCAAATGTTCTGAAACTTTCTATTTTTCATGATAAACATACTAAAACTATCTGTGTACATACAAATATTTTAAGATGTATGTATATAAAAGTCACAACTGAAAACAATTAAAGGGTCCAAAAATATCTTCAGTTCTTCAGAAATCTTCATTTGGGAATCCCAAAGAATCCATTCATCTTCTCCTTGCCTCCCCAGATGTAAATGAGAAATGATGATGGGAGGAGAAAAATCTGAAACTGTTGTTGCCATGCAGACCCAACTCCTAATTGACAGTGTAGTATTAACTTGGTTATGTGTTTCATTTTTCAGGGATTCTGTGTTAGCATCTTCAAAGGAAAAACTTGCATGAAAACCTCGTTGCTCTGCTGAGTTTTTTTCCTACTTCCATATTGTCCCCACTCTGTACAGTAATTTTCACAGCAAAGAACATTCTGATCACAGAGGTTTCAATGTGAGAGAGAGATGGAGGCATTACCTGCAAAAGGTGTTAACATACTATTTGAAGGGCCATGAATTAAAAAAGACAAAGATCAGCTTTCTGGTGTTCTGTTACTACAGCTGTTGACTGGAAGATTACAACAGTAAAAAGTTTGATTTTATGGTGAGGCCTGAATAGAAGAAAAAAAATCCGCAATAATTTTATGTCTTGATTTATGATCACTCATTTAAAATGAAAACATTTTTTTTAAAATATCATACTTCTCTTTTTCATGTGTATTTCAATACCCTCGAAAAGCCATTTTTGACACAAGCAGCCTCCAAGAAGGCTTAGTCCTAACACTGGACTAAGACGTGCATGCTAAGCTGTGCATGTGAACCATCTGCGGATAAAAAGAAGTGTCAAACAGCTGAGAACTTTTTGTGTTAATTTTCATTAACCTTTTAGAATATGTTATTAAACTATTCGCTCTTATACAGTTCTCTGTTCACATTTCACTAGCTTGTGATCTTAACTGAAATCTAAATACCATACTACATGGTATACAAAAGGTGATTATTGTTATGGGACTTTTTGCGTAAGTATGCTTGTAAAAGCAGTGAATGTAAAAATAAAGAAACTTAAATCATAGAGGAAATGCTCACCTCACGTTGTGTAGTGACACTCGTGTTCTGTACTATTCAGCCAAGTAGTTACACTGGCAGAAACACTGCCCTTATGTAAACTATAATAATAGAGATGTGACACATAAATATTGTAAAACAGTCTGTTCAGTGACGCTTCTGAACGCTGTGTGCTGATTTTGTAATCAAAGTTGAAATAACATGAAAGAATGCTGTTTCCAATCTGTGCATTAAGGCAGCTGTTTAAGCTGATCGACTCAATATTAAAACCAAGTAAGAATACAGGGAAAAAAAGCCCAGTAAAAGCTGAGGATTTGCTGTTATTCTAGCTGTTCCAGTATATTTGGAAGGCAAGAAAACTGGCTTTTAGAGGGAGATTTGGGGATTTTTTTTTTCATTTACAGAACAGGTAGCTGATTTGCAGTAGGCTTTCAGAAACTGACAGCCTAGAAAGAATAAATAATACACTCATTTTGAGCAGAAAGGTTAGCAGGTATTTGGGCTATGCCAGATTATGCTCAGAAAGAGCGGAAAGTAATCCTAGAGCCAGAAATTTTTTAATGGACCTCAAGATATGAAGTAAAACTGTTAAAGGTCCACACAAGTTCCTTATACACAAGAAGGCTTAAACATCAAGAGATCAGTCCCAGAAGTTTTTCCGCATTCCATGTCACTCTTTCCTAGCCCACACAGTAGTACCCCTCCAAAATTATTCAGTCCTCTTGCTCTTCTCTGTTTTTCTGTTAGTGCCCTAATTATTTTCCTGTGCTTTTATTTACTGCAGTGATCTCAGAACATGTAAATGGATGGATACAGTTAGATGAGGAATCCTGTAGGAAAGAGAAGGCTAGAGCCTTCTTCTTGTTTCAATTAAGAAAAGAGGTCAAATTCCCCTAACTTAAGTGGCCACACTCTTCTTGCATCAAGAAGAGTGTGGCCAGCAGGACGAGGGAGGTTCTCCTTCCCCTCTACACTGCCCTG
>Ga0065711_1004019_pt1 | contig 29588 bp, 19 predicted proteins | sample Hoacrofraction12_FD_59098 | JGI IMG/M metagenome (GOLD analysis project Ga0065711, IMG submission 59098) | Hoatzin crop microbial communities from Cojedes, Venezuela - Epithelial fraction 12 v2 (version 2) | ecosystem: Host-associated > Birds > Digestive system > Esophagus > Crop | place... | reverse complement strand
CCTACGAGGAGAGGCTGAGGGAACTGGGCTTGTTCAGCCTGAAGAAGAGCAGGCTGTGAGGGGACCTTATAAATGCTTACAAATATCTGAAGGGTGGGTGTCAGGAGGATGGGGCCAAGCTCTTTTCAGTTGTGCCCAATGACAGGACAAGGGGCAATGGGCACAAACTGAAGAATTAGAAGTTCCGTCTGAACATGAGGAAGAACTTCTTCCCTCTGAGGGTGACGGAGCACTGGAACAGGCTGCCCAGGGAGGCTGTGGAGTCTTCTCTGGAGATATTCAAGACCCTCCTGGACAAGGTCCTGTGCAACTTGCTGTAGGTGATCCTGCTTCAGCAGGAGGGTTGGACTAGATTACCCACAGAGGTCCCTTCCAACCCCTACTATTCTTTGATTCTGTGATTCTGTGATTCTGTAAATGAGAGGGTGAGATAGTCCTTTGAAACTCATTCAGTTCTATAAAGCCAAGTACAAAGTCCTGCATGTGGGTCAGGGCAATTCCCAATATCTATACTGACTATGGGATGAATGGGTTAAGAGTTTACCACCTAACTGTCATGCCAACGAAGTATGATCTAAAAAGCAACATATTGTTATCACAAGAGAAAATATGTACCAGATTCATAGGAACTTTTAACCGGAAAACTGTTCTTTAGCAACTGGACACAAGAAAAAGAAACCCAAATGTCTAGGGGTATCTATGTGTTCTGGGGATATATAAACGTATAGATATTTAGAGGTGTTTTTGTCTCATGCTCTTAGAGATTCATATATGTGGCATATCAAAGAAAGATTGGAGTGTTTCTCACAGATGAAAATGTTAATGTGGGTATTTTTTTTGAATGACATCAAGAATTCATAATTTTGTATTCTTTTCTTGTATTATTGAGGGGAAATGGAGGACTTGGTTGTTTTTGAAAACTTTGCCATACCTTCAGCATTTGTATTTTAGTTAATAAACAGAATCAAAATGTGTTGAAGTTTTTTGTATAACATGATCTTTAGTAAAAATTGTAGATGTTTATAGCATTTTAGTGATTTCACAATTTGTTTTCATTGTATGTTAGACTGTATGAAGCCTGTGACTTGTCAGGTTACAGCTTCAATGGTCCTCTCCCTTCTCCCCTGTTACATCAGTGAAAACATTTCAGACGAGATCAGGATTGCAGGGGAGAGAGACTGTACAGAATCAGCTTCATACAAGGCTTGAGAAAAAGAGAATGGGGCTGTAGTAATGTGTCCTGTGTTCCACAGGCAGCTGATGCTGACAGTGGGTCATCTAAGCATTGCTGAACATGATCTGCTATGTCATGTTCATTACCGGAAATAAATTTCTGTAAGCACATTGGTTTAAACATAATCTTCAAGTGATAAGAGCTAGATCATTTCTGCCATTTTGGCAATTTGCTGAATCCAAAAGCTGCAACGGTCTAAAATCTATCTGTATTTTCACTGAATATTGTCATTACAGATAATGTTTCTGTATAGCATGTTTTTAGCCTTCTCAGAACTCAGTTACAAATAACCACTCATTGTCCAGAAGTTTATCTCAGCCAGAAACTTCTGTGCCTATGAGAATCTTAGCTGTAATACCGGCTTTTCTTGCTGTGTGTTCTCCTTTAAATGGTTGCGTATACATTTCAGATAAAACATATATGAACAGTCTGAAGGAGCTGGAGGTGAAGAAACAGCCATCTAAAACCACTCTTTTAGCCAAAGAAAAGACTTGAGTCATTTAAAAAGTTTCCGCTTAGCCATGAATTCCCCTAGTGACTGGTTGGGAGAATTGGTTCCTTAGTAGAAGTGAATGCTGATGTCCACATTTAGTACTTTGATGCTGTCCGTGGTTGTGGAGCATAAGCCTTACAAAAAACCAGTAACTTTAGTTAAACTTCTCTCCAAAGGTTTTGTACAAGTTTAAATACTTCTAACGGATCAGTTTCAGCCAGATAATTTTGCTGAATAGAGTAACAGCAATTGAGAAAGAAATGAAGGAAGGAATGAATACATTTTTGTCACTAATGAAATCCTCAGAGATTTAGTTCTTGGATATCCCATATATTGTCTATGTAAGCAAAGGTAAATCACTTAATCCAGTGTCTTAGTTCCTCTGTAAAACTAGGAAAAATTCAGATGATAGTTCATTTACATAACACTAAGGTTATAGAAGTGACTTCAGAAATAGTTTCCTTTGTCTCAGATATCATCCATTCAGCAAATGGGTAAGTTGTATATGATGGTAAACGCGTACATATCAGGTTTACATAGCAAGGTTTTGGTAGTGTGGGGCCGCTACAGGCTGTCAGAAGATACCAAAAACTTCCCCCATGTCCAGCAGAGCCAGTTCCAACCAGCTCCAAGAAGAAACTGCTGCTGGCCAAATCTGAGCCTAATAGCAACAGTAGTAGCACCTCTGTGATAACATATTCAAGCCAGGGTAAAAACTGCTGTGCAACACTAGCTGGAAGAAAGGAGTGAGAATATGTGAGAGAAACAACCCTGAAAACACCGAAGTAAGCGAAGAAGGAGGGAGAGGATGTGCTCCTGGTGCTGGAGCAGAGATTCACCTGCAACCCATGGTGAAGACCATGGTGATGCACATTGTGCTCCTGCAGCCTGTGGAGGTCCACAGTGGTGCAGATACCCATACTGTCGAGGATCCCATGCCAGAGCAGGTGGAAGTACCCTGAAGGAAGTTGTCTTCCTGCAGACAACCCGAAGTAGAAGAGGCTCCTGGAAGGACCCATGGCCCTGTGGAGAAGAGCTCATTCTGGAGCATGTTTTCCGTCAGGACCTCAGGCCCCGTATGGGGTTCACACTGAAGTAGTCCATTCCTGAAGGACTGCACCCTGTGGAAAGGGACCTTGTTGGAGCATTTTGTGAAGAACTGTAGCCCATGGGAAGGACCAAGATTGGAAAAGTTTGTGGGGGACTGTCTCTTATGGCTGACACCCCACACTGAAGCAGGGGAAGAGCACGAAGAGGAAGGAGTGACAGAGACAACATGGGATGAACTGACCACAACACCCATTCCCCATCCTCTTGCACTTCTTGCTGGGGAGGAGGTAGAGATACTGGGAGTCAAACTGGGCGTGGGAAGAAGGGAGGGATAGGGGAAGATGTTTTTAGAATTGTTCTTATTTATCATTAGCCTACTCTGATTTGATTGGATTGGCAAAAAGTTAAATTAATTTCCCCAAGCTGAGTCTGGTTTTGCCTGTGTTGATAACTGGTGAGTGATCTCCTTGTCATTATCTCAACCCACAAGTCATTCACCGTACTTTCCCTCCCCTGTCCAGTGAGGAGGGGCAGTGATAGAGCAGCTTGGTGGGCACCTGGCAGACAGTCAAGGTCAATCCACCACGTAATCCGATATGAGTACTACTTTATGCCAGTAAGGCGACATGAAGTAATCAAAACCACCAGGTACATTGACAAGCATTTTATGTTTATGACAAAGAATGGAAAATGTTTTAAAGCTGAGGAAAATATAGACACATTTACCTACTTTCTCTAAGACAGAACATTTGCTGAAAGAAAAATGTCTGATGTCAGTCCAATGCCTGACTAGTGGTCAGACAATGGACTAGGCTGGCCAGGGAGGTGGTTGATTCACCTTCCCTGAAAATGTTTAAAAAACATGTACATGTGGCACTTCGGAATATGGTTTAGTAGGCATGGTGTTGTTGGGTGGATGGTTGGACTTGATGATCTTAGCGGTCTTTTCCAACCTATGATTCTATGATTCTATTAAAATCTCAAATACTGGTGTATTATCTTAGACCCAGAAAAGAATTAAAAAATATTCTTCTAGTTGTTTCTTCAGTTTTTTTTTAACAGTTAGTTCCTAAGGACCTAATATATTCTGATGCTTCTCCTCTCTTTTTTTCTTTCCTCTCTCTTTTCCCCCCACATTGCATTCATGAATTTCAGAAGAGCTTCTGCTGGAAATTCATATTTATTTTGAAATCATCATAGCTGCTTATAGAGCACTTCTAGGATTCATGGGAAAAACTATTTCAAACCTAATGTCATAACATTACAGAGCTATTGTTAAATATGTATAATTTAATACTGTAAGTATAGATTTTCACTTTTTCTTGTTTCATATCACCTGAAACTGATATAGTAACTTGAAATATTAAGTTTTTCATTCTTTCCTTCTTACTTTCTTTCTGAACTTCACTGTGGAAACAGAGCTGTGGTATTTCTCAAGTACATGATGAAATTGGTTTTGTAAATACAGCAGAGGTGATCAATTTATAAGCGATTTGAATAAATAAAGTATTTATACTTGTGGTTATTTTCTCATTCATAGATTGAATATTCCAAAACAGTGATTTTGAGAATTACAAATATTCAAGGGAAAATATTGTATCACAGCAAAAACTAAAATCTCATACAACTTTTAAAAATTCTGTGCTTTACTTGATCATGGTTTATCCATTTGCATGACTACACTGATTGAATAAGTGAAATACTCTCCTAGATATTTACAAGAACTTAGGTATGCAATGTACATCTATTGATTTCTGAGTCATTTGTCATGAAAATGGATGAACTCTGAATTTTAAAGAAAAAAAAACTCCTTTTATCTATGCATTGCAGTGTCTACTGGAAAGTATATACCAGGGTCAAAAACTCAGTTGCTATGTTTTTTTGTGATTAAATTATTTTCTTTTCACATATTTAAAAGGTTAAATTCATAAATGGATAGAATACATTTATCTTCCTTTACTGAGATTAATTATTAAAACTCATTGTAGAGCTTTATTATATCTAAAAATATTTGAGCACAGGAGAAATTAAGGATTTTATCACCCTACATTAATTTGTACAAGCAAATAGATTATTTTAATCTCAAATGCTGAAGAACTAAATTTAGAAGTAAGACACCCTACATTGTGTCAAGATAAAAAGCAGTGTGATTTCAAACTATAATCCAGAGGCAATGAATTTCATAGTTCAGGACTAAATTTATCATTAATGTCAGACATAGGTACATGCTGATTTACTGGAGCTCTTAAAATATTGAATTCTTCATTTCCACATTTTGATCAATTTACTTCAAACTTTATGGCTCATTTCTATTTTAAATTCTGTGACACTGAGTCTGCTGCACCTGAAAGCTCATTTCTAGAGCTAGATTCCATCCTAACAGGGAAAACTTGGGGTTTTTTTCTTCACATTAAAAAAGTCCAAGTGAATTGATTACAGATGAAATGAACTATAGACATTTCAGTTCAGTGTTGTAGCATTCAATCTCCTGTTGAATGTAAAATAAATATAATTAAAGGAAAGATTTATATACAGAGATTGCTTTTTGGCCTTTGGCATTTGTCCAGGTTGTCCAGCTGTCATATCGACAGAATAAACTGAATTTAAAAATGTTTTACTCAAAATATAGAACTTTCTCCATTCTTTTCTGTGTTTTAGATGTGTCAGGGAGGCAGAAGTGGTTGCAGGGAACATTTCTTCCATGGTTAATGGACATTGGTGAGAGTATAGAGTACATTTTTGAAGAGCAGATATAGTAATCTTTATCTGCCCTACATATAAAGAGGATTTTCAGTGAGATGACAAGAATAAGAGTCCTTTAAGAAGTAATATGACAACTAAACACTTCTTTTGGTTCCATTTCAGTTCCTGAGGAGTACCGTGTATTTTCTTCTATTTCACAATGTACTGCATGAAGTGCTGGCTCAGTTTCGAAAGCAGCGCTTATAGATAGAGAAATAGGCAGGCATATTTGTGTTACCACAACACAAACACTTGGTAAGCCCAGATAAAGTTTTGATAACAGAGGGTGGCCTCTTTCTTCTTGCATCTTACTTTTTGAGAAATTTTCTGTTTCTTTCTGTTGGCTTCCTCTGACGTAGCATCTCCAAGGCATTTAATAAAAAATATGTTTTTTCTGTCATTGGTCAGTATTTCCAAGTGTAAAACAGCTCATCTAACTACTGCAGGTCTGGGAATCCTGATGTGACCACTGACTATGTGTAAGTAATATGTTGTGAAGAACTGGACTTATTACACTCATGTACAACTGTTAATGAGCAACTGTGCAATAGCCATAAATAATTAAAGAGACTTACTGCACATGTATGCAATAACATTTCATACAAAGCTATGTAAACATAACACTTGCATAGTAGGTCAGATGCTTGACAGAGTTGCCAGATTTAGTGTCCTGGAAGAGACCACAAGAAATTCGCGGTAGAATACAGAACACTGGTTCCTAATAAACTGATCTGTTTCTGAAAATGTCTGGTTTGCATGTTGATCGAATGATGCTGTATTACAAAGGCAAAACTTTCTTACATGTATAGAGAAGACACGATTTTCTGAGTTTTTTTCACTGCGAAGCCGCTCTCTCACACCAAGATAAGGAATAAACAGAGAAAACTTGTGTGTGTGCTTAGGCTCCACTTGATCTTTGACCGACCTTACTGCTCTTCAAGCCACTTGAAATGATGAATATCAGACTGCACAGGAAGTTCAGTCTGACAGTCATAAAACAGAGGTAGTATGTAGGTAGTCCGACTTGTGCGTGAAAACTAACCCACGTGACTAAACAGGTATACTCTGACTGTGTGATGTGGAAGTTGATTCAGCTGCAAAATATGAAAACCTACAGAATGCGGGGTGTTATGCTGTGCTTATTTTCTTTGCTCACACATCCTAAAAATTTCCCAAAGTCTCAGGAGTATATTTCATGTTTTGTGTTTGTACTCTTGACCACTATTGATGAAAAGAACCTGCATTCATCATCTGGAGAGCACTAGTAGTAAAAGAAATAATATTGATATCTAAACAAATTTTAAATAGAGTTTTTTTTTTTTTACTATTTAGATTATTTTTTAAAAAAATCTTCAGCAAATTTTAAAAGTCAGAGTTAGCTGATCATTCAACACAAAGAGATGGTGTGTATTATGTGCTACTGCATTTCTCTTACTGTTTTTCAAGAGTAAAGCATACTTTGCCTTTCCTTCAAGCAGTTTTGAAAGAAACAATACCGAAACGTTCCAAATAGGAAACAAATACAGAGCACCTTGAGGCTTAAAGCACATTTTATTTTCATCAGTTAAGAAGATCTTTGCATTCCGCATTAGTTTTAGAATGAAACAGAATCACAGGTCAGGGAATAGGTCACCCTAATGAGCAAAATTAAAATGTGTAGACCACCTCAAGACTTATTGCATTTTCTTTGTGGAATTTTGGTATACTTTTCCATCTTGTTTCTGTTAAGAACTTTTCCTCTGTGAAGTTGTGTTTATAAAGAAAATGTTATTTGTTGGGGGGTTTATCCTCTAGAATATTCTCTTTTCTCATGCTGCCATATAAATTTAAATGTGGCTATACTCTCAATGACAAATTTATGCTCAGAGTGCATTTTAAATTCTAGACAAAGTATTAACAAGAAAAGTAGGATGACAGCAAAGAGGAAGATGCTATTTTTGTGTATTTCAATTACAATAACTACTATTGTTGTTATTAAAGTATTGATGGGACATTTAAAATACAGCAAGCAATCAATGACATCTTTTGTCCTCAGGTGCTTAGGCTGTTAGTTGGAAAAAATCTACATATAGTCATACATTTGTCCCCTGAGAAAACAATAATGACCAATTTAACCAGACTGTAAATAGTTCCACACTTCGGGGTTCTGAATTTTGTAGTCGGTACAGAGAAAGCAATTCAGACACATCCTAAGTAATATTATATTCACATATCTGAAGGCACGTGAGTGATTTCTAAGTATATTTGCAACTACCATAAGAAGTGCAGATGTGTAAATAATAAAAAAAGAGCAATTTAGGCCCTTTGGGTGAAAAACTCTCTCTACCTGTGATTCCCAATAGCTTGGTCTCTCTATCTTAAAACATCCTTGTTCTCCGTATCTTCACTTTCTGCTGCTTACTTCCCTGTCTTCCTCATCTACACTGCTTCGAGTCTGAATCTGTCTGTACCTGAGACATGTAATAAGGGACAAAGTTACCTGAGAACTTACTTTCTGGACTGGTACTTTTAAGAAGCTGCAGATTTCCCAAAGAAGGTCTGTCCATGTATGAAATATGTCATTTATCCAGTCTGTAGTAATCCTGCTTAAGAAAATGCAAACTGTATGACACGAATCTTAAATTTGGCAACTTCAGTCCACTGAAATGCAGCTGAAATGATGCTATGCAAACATATTTTTATAGATGCATATTTGCACGTGTAGATGTATACATATGTATGAAAGAATTAGAGAAATAAATAGACATATTTCACACATCTATTTTTACACTTCATTTATTATGTTGTTTAGGTTTCGTCTGGTCACTAAAGAACATCTAACAATAATGTTTCCTGCCAAGGGAAATTGGTAGTCTGAGGAGAAAATATCTATAAAGAATAATGCATAGTAATTACCGTAATATCCTACAGCTTCTCACAATAGTTATAATTGCATATATTACTTAACATAAAGCTGTAAAATGAGGAAAAAATGGCTTACTTTTTTAATATTAAAAGTAGTGAGAAGTGTAAGTGCCTGTAACTCTGTAAGTGCCTGTAAATTTGAAGAGAGAATTGCTTTAATTCAATTTATGAAACAGCTGTGGGACCCTGAGATTGTCAAATGTGTAAATACAGGATACAGTAAAAGCTGAAATTCAAATTATCTGGCTTATTTCAACTATTTGAGCAACTTACAAATTTTAGAATTGGCAGGAACCAAAGTAATTCTTCTCTGTGATCAAACACCGTTCCTTTAGTCCTCTTCCCTAAAATGTAAAGGTGAATAACTGACAAGAAGCAGAGTTTGTCTCTACTAAAGCAGCAAAAATAATCCTGCTAGAAGAGTATAAATGAGATGTTGGATGGTAATATTGTTGAGTTGTAGGATAGATTAGATGGGAAACATTTACAGAAGAATTATGAAGGTACATAATAAACAAGTTCATCCTGTGTCTGTTAGGAGAGAAGACTGAGTCTAGCATGATTTGTGTGGGGAAAAAAAACAGAGAAAGAGAAAAGCAGAAAAAAAAGCTATGGACCGTTTCAGGTCCTCTCAAGGTCTCAGTATACATCAAGTCCCATAAAATGAGAAAAACAGACTTACTTTTCCAGACTGACAGCAGGAAAAGTCATTGTTTATCAAGGTATTGTTCTTCATTCAGATCAGCACTTTCCTACAGGAAATCTATCTCCATTGATAATATTATACAGAACACACTACATTTGGCCAAAAATGTGTTAAATATGTCTGAATATCCAAAATGGGGCTATACTTATAGATTATCAGTTCAGTTACAAGTTGAGGCGGGGCAGTGGGGGGTGCTTTAAAGGTTGTTAGAGGCATTTCACATTAATTTTAAGGGTGAAATCCTTTTTACACAAGAAAACTTTTTTCTGCTTTTCCTTTGGAGAAAAACTACTGTAGTTCTGACTGTAATAAGTACTTGTCAATTTTCAGTCCACTTTTCGTCTGTACTGACCACCTAAAATTTCCAATAAAGTAAATGAAATCCATGGGTGCTAAGCACCTTTAGAATTGACCCAACTTTTATTACTTTCAGCTTTATTGGAAAGCAATCAGTTGTCCACTGGCAAGTTACTGAAATGTGAATAAAGTTATTTTGCTTTCCATTTTCTCTTTTTTTTGTTTTTAAATACAATAAACACTTATTTTTTGTCATCTTCCAAATGGCCAAGAAAGCGACCTTTTCTGATTTTTTTAATTGATCTAGGAGACAATCTTTTAAATTTCAGCATCAAATTGGTTCTCTTTGCAAAGGACTCATGAATGTTTTGAGTTTAAATCATTACAAGTAACTTCGTAATGCCTTCTTATACCATGCACTCTCTTACCAAGATACTATGTTGAATTGTTGGAAGAACATTTAGCAGCTGTTTAGGAAATCTTACACTGAAAGTAGTTATTGCTAGGTCACTTTCCAAAAAGTGAAAGTATGTGTGAAATGAAATTCCAGCCATATTAGTCCTAAGTATAATTCTAATTGAGATTTTCACTGACATAGAGATGTAAGGGGTGGTATATGTGCTGGGTGACAAGAATCCGTTCCATGCCTATTCTACCATTGTTCTTTGACAGATACTTTACAAAACATCATAGTCTGTTTGTTGGTTCAATTCACACTCCTATGGCTTCTTATTTAATAGGATTTTTTTTTCTGCACCCTTGTTCTCACTTTGTACCTTTTTTCTTTCTTATTTAAGGATGCATCGGTCACTGTTTTTTCCATAGGTACTTCCTGACTACAGACAATCTTCTAGCTAATGAGTACTTGCAGTTGTGTGTCTCTGGGAACACATTCTCAACATGTCTCTATAATAAACTCTCCAGGCCATTCAGGAGTTCAAGTTTCAGAATCTTCCTGAATCCTACTTTTCTTCATTTTCTCTTCATCTTTTGTGTTTGTTGGTGAGCAGCTCAACATGACCTAGCAATGTGTACTCACAGCCCAGAAGGCCAACCGTATCCTGAGCTGCACCAGAAGTGTGGACGGCAGGTTGAGGGAGGTGATTCTGCCCCTCTACCTTCTCTATGCTACCTGGAGCCCTGTGTCCAGCTCTAGAGCCCTCAGCACAGTGAAGACACAGACCTGTTGGAGCAGGTCCAGAGGAGGGCCACAAAAATGATCCGAGGGCTGGAGCAGCTCTCTACAAGGAAAGGCTGAGAGAGTTGGGGTTGTTCAGCCTGAAACAGAGAAGGCTGTGGGGAGACCTTATAGCAGCCTTCCAGTACCTGATGGGGGCCTATAGGAAAGCTGGAGAGTGACTGTTAACAAAGGCATGTAGTCATAGCACAAGGGCTAATGGCTTTGAACTGAAAGAGGGTAGATTCAGACTAGACATAAGAAAGAAAATCTTTACTGTGAGGATGGTGAGACACTGGAACACGTTGCCCAGAGAAGCTGTGGATGCCCCCTCCCTGAAAGTGTTCAAGGCCAGGTTGGATGGGGCTTTGAGCAATCCGGTCTACTGGAAGGTGTCCCTACCCATGGCAGGTGCGTTGGAACTAGATGATCTATAAGATCCCTTCCAACCTAAACCATGCTAAGATTCTGTGATTCTGTATCCTTTCTTCTTATTAAATCTTTCCTTAACTATCTCTCCACTTATTTTCACTCTCTATCGTGTGTATGTGTGTTGCAAGGACTAAGTGCCAGTTACTCAAGAGACCTGTAAGTGTATGAGTGAAATGCGTATGGTACTAGTCACTGGAGTCAGACCAAGGGTGTAGGCAACCCCGGCCCGTGGTGTCTGCAACTGGAGTGAGTGGGGAGTCTTCATCCCCCAGCCACTAGGGTGGTAAGAGTGTGTGTGTCCCAAAATCCATCTCCTGGGTGGACTGCTGTGAGTGAGCTGAGCAAGAGGTTCAGCACCGGGCGCTGGAGCAGGACCATGGGTCACAGCCCAAGTGCCTGCTGCCAGCTGCTGCGTGGGGGCTGAGCTTCTGCATCTTCCCCAAACTAGATGTGCATGGAGTGTGTGTGCATACTCTAAAGCAAACCTCCAGCTGCATGAGGCATGAGCAGGGGGAGCCTTGGGTCTGGTCCAGGTTAGCAGGTGGGTGGAGGATCCATGTTGGTACGTCCAGGTGCACTTGCGAGTATGAGGTGCCTGCGGGATGAGTGTGTGAGCATTGCATATTGGTGGCAAGCACCAGTCTAGACCATGTGGCGAGACGGGGGCCTGTGGGTGGGTAAGAGGGCTCAGTATCTGAGCAGGAGTATGGGGCAGGCAAAGGAGCTGAGCTGGTACTCGAATGTGCATGTGTTTGTGAACTTGTCCATGGGGAGTCAGGGACTTGGCAGTCTGTGTTTGTGTTTGTGTTTTAGGTGAGTCCTGTATGTGGCTGCTATTGAAGGCAGCGCCTTGTGTATGGTAGTCAGTGTGACATGTGTGTTTGTGTGTCTCAGTGTCCTCTGTGTGTGTTTATGTACCTGTGTGTGGGTGTATGTCTGTCTATGTGCCTCCGGGATACATGCTCAGCGTCGTCACTTGTTGAACCTGTAAAGGAGAAAGCAGCAGCTGCATCCCTCAGCCTGGCCAGAGACCCAGGGTCCCTGGGAAAGTGGACTGGGCTCCAGTGGCTGGGCAGAAGGGTCCTGGGCCAGAGCAGCTGGAGGAGGTGGTCACGTTCCTAATGTCACTTTACATAACCCTTTATACCAATGCCAATAGTGCAACTGTTTTGAAAGAGTTGGAAGATTTGACAGAAAATCTGAGACACCAAATATTTTTTGAACAGTACAGGTGACTGACACATTATCAGCACTGTGCATAGACAGTGAAAATCCCTCAGTTGTGTTAGAGTAGTACAGCAGATAACATGATAGACCTTAATCTTCTGTGCCACCACTCTTCATAAACATTAGTTACGTCATTATTACATTATTAAGGAAAAATGGAAAATGCAAATTCTTCAAAGCGTAACTAAGAACAAAGCAGTTATTTCAAATTGACATCAGACCTCTCTTATGACTGTTTTAGTTTTCTAAGCTTGCAGATTTTCATTACCAAATTACTAGCCCATCAGTAATGAAGCTTTTGTGGATACTGTTACAAGACTACAGACTTTTTTAATTAGCTTTTTTTTACAATTAATGGGCTACAAATTGAAGGAACAAAAATGTCTTTTATCTATGCTTTTGCCATGTACGTTGTAATACAGATGTCCTAAAATATGGAGTGGAACATTACATTTCAAAAGAAATCCTCAAAACTTTCTACCAACATTATAACACCCCACACAGCACTTGTGATGGCAATTTGTGTAAGTGTAATGAGAACTATTTCCTCTGTTAAAGTAATTGACGCTCTACACAGTCCTTTTGTTTCAGAGAAGAAAACTCTGGACCCTGTCTTCTGATATTCAGGTGAGAGGAAATGAGGAGCCTTGCTGTAGTTTGACTGGAAAATGATGAATAGCAATCTGTGAGAGCACAAAGTTCATTTCTGTGCAGGCATCTCTACAGAGAGTTACTACGAAACTGGATTAGCTGCAAACTGAGTACTTGCTCTGAATGCTGCAGGGGCTTGTTTCTCCCTGATAAAGGCTTTAAAGTTGGGGATTGTTTTGCCCCCTTTTTTCTTTATTATGTTTTCTATCAGAAGACGAATACTATCATCAGTTTCATTTCAAAAAGGGAACTTTAGACAGTGTCAAGTGTCACTCACTAGACATAGAGGAATTCCTACTGCCTCACAAATATTTGGTAACTGATCTACTCTATTTTACAAGTGAAATAACATATAGTTTGTTATTTAGCACAAGGTTATGTCCTGGCATGTCCTTTTTACCAGTTTTTCCTCCTTATCATCATGAATACTGGCTATGAGGTTTGATATACAAGCAAAGTAAAAGTAAATTACGTGGGCTACTAGTTTGACAATGAAAATCTGCACGCTTAGAAAACTCAAACAGTTATGAGAGATTTGGTGTCGCTTTGAATTAATTGCATTTTTCTTACTTATGCTTTAAAGATGTTTTGTTTTACATTTTTTCCTTGATAAGAGTGTAACGATAATGTAAATAACATTTATGAAGGGTGGCAGCACCAAAGGTGAAGGTCTACCTGCTGTATTACTCTAGGTTTACTTTGATCTGGATTTACTTTGCTCTACTTTGATCTAGGATAGATAAACTTATAGTAAAGCACAGGTAAAAGAATATATGCACATTTTAGAAATCCTCAAATTTAAATCTTATAAACAATTGAGATAACATTATCAGCATAAGCAGTACCTTCAGGGAAAGGTCAAACTATTTCCATTGCTTTTATGAGCATTGCTATAGAATTATATACATATTACAGAGTGGTATTTAGACCTTTTAAAGACTTCTAAACCTTCTCTAACCTGACTGGTCAAACTCAGTAGAGTTCCTAGGGAGTTTTGTCAGTATTACTCAAACAATTGTTTAGCCCAGGTTACGGCTACTCATCTCAAACTATTAAAAATCACCTATTCTGTTTTTCTATTTTCTGTTGGTTTTTTTATTTTCTTGTTGGTCTTTCAGGAGGCGGGAGGAAGAGTATGGGACTGGGAGTGATTCCAAGGTCAAATCACAGTTCTGAAACTGTGAGCAACTTAATAGGCTGGTGTCAAGAAAAATGTTCTTGGTCACCTACAATGTAATCTTATACATTTTTTCATGACTACACAGAAGATAGACTTTGCTTTTCCCAAACTCCGCTCACTATTTTAAAAAATCATCGCACGGTAATGAAATACTATAGAGCTACCTAATTTTCATTCAAATTACTTAATAAAGAAAGAGGAAATAATGAAAAAAAGAATGTTGGTGTTAGTAGCCAGACTGAGAAATCCACTTTTTTTTAAGACATTGCAAATTCATGAGAAAAGGAATTTTCAACACATTTAGTGAAGGTCTTCTTTCTTTAATGTGCTTCACATTGAGAGGAAAATAATTTATTTAAATGGTTGCACTTTAATTTATAAATACACCAGAACATTTTTCCTTTTGGCATACTTCATGTAAATTCATCATTTTTATTTTCTGAGACATCAAAGGGGCCGTAAGATCAGGACTTCACTGACTGCTTTTGCAGTTTTGCTACTGGCAGAAAAAATAATTTTTAAAAGACATGACATTTTCAAATGCTAAATCACCTTCTGTTTTATTTATATAAATATTTTCTATGATACAGCAATCTCCTCAATCAATGAAGGATAAAAATTAAACAATTTTATGTGCAAGCTCCCATACAGATAAATTATCTGAAAAAGAGATTAATTCAAAATAAATTATACTCAAAAACCAGACTTGTTTAAAGAATTAAAAGTATGCCATATCAGTTTATCTCACGTTATACAAGTCAACAGTGTTTTACATTACTTCATTTAAATTCCTATTATGTTACTTTGTTACTCACTGAACCAAGTAAATGTAAGATTAATTCACTACCTGTGTATACATACACAATCATACTCACATCCTGGCATAAATCCTGGGATTGTAATAGCTTTAAGTTCACTGTGGAAGGGTCACTTCACTGTGAATGGTACTTGCGTTTCCTGAAGAAGTAGCATATGTTTCTATAGTTGAATTCATTAATAGTACCAGAAATAATACTGTAAATTGACCATAAAAATACAGGAGTTGTCATGTTGGCCATTGCTTTCAGCCTGAACCACCTGGGTAACCATTCAGCTGGGAACTGGTGTACTTCTTTCAGTAGTAAAGGGATGGATTTGAGGGGACTGTCTTTACTGGCTTCACTTTTCTTAAGGAAAGGTTAAAAGATAGACAAATTCCAAATAGATAAAACCAGAAATTTTTATTAGTATATATTCTAAACTTCCTGGCTGTTAATGCTAAATTAGGCATTAACATCAATGAGATGAAAGATACGGTTGTTACTGCATGAGCCTGAAATCATAACAGTCTTGAGAGAGATCAGTGACTGCTGCCTTGTAAGTCGCAAGCTTGTGCAGCCCCAGTAAAATCACTGTCATGTGTCCTGTGGTCAACCTACTGCACTACTGCAAGTGACAGAGTACAGATGGCATAGTGGAAGCATGACATTTTTTGACTCATCTATACTGAAAGCATTTATTTGCTAATGTCATGTAGCATTCACGTAATCTACCTGACGGTGGCACCTGATGTGTCATTGTCAGCTGTTGTCAGGGCCACTTATCAGAGAGATATAGGAGACCTCTTAGATTTCTTCTATTGAGTAGTCTAAACCCTTTCAAATGAAGCTATAAAACCTGAATTGAAATTCCAACCAGACATCAATCCTTATTCTTACTCACAGTTGTAATACTGTTTTAGTTTTAGCTGAACTTGTTGGCTTGTAAAGGGAATGACATCAACACTATTTATCAATAATAATGACTAAAGTCTAAAGGAACACAGATAGATTTTCTAGACTTGCTTCTTTTTGTAAGTAATATCATTTCCTGGATCAAATTTACCTTACAGAAACATTTTGCAATAAGCTGGAAAAACACGGTAAGATGGACATACACATGCTGGAAAACATATGACCCAAAGTGGATTTTTCAGAATGCCTTTTCTCCATCGGACAACTCTTCATGAGTTTCACAGGGTACGAGCAAGAGAATCAGAGACACAGTTTGGACAGGGATGTACCCCGTGTGCACCTTATATTTTAAGTTGAATTCTGATTCAGCAAACAGCTCCTTATCACATTTGCTAGAATTTAATAGCATGTGCAGTCAGCTGGTTTGGAGATTGCTGCTCTAAAATACAATTTTCTGCAGTGAATTTGTACATTTTAAACATTAAGATACTGAAAGACTTACAAAGTTTCCTACTGATTCTGAAAACTCTCACTGAATATCCAGCAGACTCTGAATAACTCGATATCCTGAGTGTTGTACGTTACTTGATGTGTTGAAAGCCCAGCTTTCAATCCACTTCAGCAGTAGCTATTAACCCTTAGCACTTTCACCACTGTGGATCATGGTGTCTTTATCTTAACTGTTCAGTAAATGAGAAAGAAACACAGGCCAAATGTTACAATATAGCTTTGGTGACTTGCCCAGCTTCTTACATAAACTCTGTGGCACAGACATTCTCTGTGATGTTGTTTGGAAATCCTCCCATTCTTGCATCAGATAGAGGTTCTTAAATACAATAATTCTTCAATGTATAATTGCGTATATTTTGGTTTAACAACATGCAGTATATAACAGTACCTTACAAGAAGTGCAGCAGTCTGAGCGTGCATGTGAAAGCTGACATGTCTAGGTACATGAAGTAACCCCTACTCCTGATAATTCTCACTTTTGAATATACCATTTTGACACCTAGTGTGATATTGTCAGTTTTAAGGTTTTTAGGTTAATAGGCCAGATCTCTAGTGCATAAGCTAATGGAGAAGCAGGTAGCAGTTATATCGTGTCAGCCACTGCTGATGCTACTTTTTCTGCCTGTATCCTCATACTTCATCTCATATTTGTTCATTTGTCTTACACTCCTCTACTGTACCCACCACGGCCTCCTGTGCCTCCTGCAATCAGCCTTTTCCACTCGTAGCGGAATCCGATCCCTTTCCTTCCACCTTTTGCTCCAGCATCACTGTTGATAAGAACAGTCTTCCCTGTGTGTTGGGCATTAGGAAATCCAGCTTCACGGAAAAGGAAGAAACTCGTTCCCCAGAGACCAGTAGTCAGATTGTTTCACCTACCAAAAACCAATAGCTGGCTAAAGTAAATCATACATCCTTAAAACTTATTGTTTTGCTAAATTTGGCTTGATTTTACATGGCTACTAATGTCTGAGCTTTGCCTTATGGGTAGTATCTCTATCAATTTTGTAGACTTCTAATCAAAGTCTGGAAACAACAAAACTACCAAGAGAAACACTTTGGGAATTTTTTGTTATGAAATATGTGATTTGCTTTTACTAACTGTTCTCAGAAATAGCTGACATACTTAAGGCAAAAATGCCCAAAAATCCAATATAAGGCAGGGAGTCAGTACAGGGTATTGTATTACTCAGTTTTTTTTGTTTGCTTTTGATTTGACATTTGCCAAGCTATTAGCAGCTGGAAAAAGGGGGCTTTTAAGGGCCAGGGTCAGGGAACTCTATAATCACCTTCTTTCATAGACCAAAGAAGTACTCCACTACCAGTTTCCTCAGGGCTTGAGTATGTCGTAGAACCGATAAAACAATCTTCATTAAAAAAAAGAGAAAAAACTAGTAACTGTAAACTGCCATGATAGAATATTTTCCCCTCAACATACAGGATTTTCCTTACAAAGTTATAGTCATTCAAGCTGTAAAATGGGCAATATCAGTTTCTGATGTGCTGTCTTGTTAAGATTTATATATTTCAGTGCATTATGGAGTAAAAAAAGGAACTTCATGCCACTATAAATAATACAATTCCACCTCTTAAATGTGATTAAATGTGATTCACATCATCTGTTTTTGTGATCACTTTCCCCATCTTGAAAGGTTTTGTGTTGCTGTACTTTGAAACATGACATTCAGATACACTGTAAAGCTACTTAGATGAAATTTACATGTATTATTGACGAATTTTCTATCTTCCCTGATGGTCTGTAGTAATGAATTAATGGAATCAGACAAACTCAGCAGTAATTTAATTTTATGTGTTGTAAGAAATTTTGACATTTTCAAAAAGACTTACCCTTGAACTAGAAGTAATACTAGATTTTCTTGAAGTTTCTCAAAGAGGATTTCTTAAGTTCCTCATAACAAAACTGGGCAGCTAGTAGATCTATTATTTTAGAACTCTCTCAATTCTTAAAACCTCTTTCACTGGCAATATCATGACCAGTTCCTGCAGTGATGGCATTTGAGTTTCCAAGCAGAAGCAGAGTACTCTGGTGAAAGATTTTAATATTTTCATTTTAGCTGAGCTGGAAAAATTGTGCTCGGTTTTGCTACCCAGGAATAGTGCACCAGTTCTAAACTTACACTAATAGAAGTTAAATATACACCATCCATATTCTACAGCATCCTTTGTGTTTATGTGTGTGTCTGTATGTGACTTACTGACTTCAGTATAGCAGCTGAATATTTGCCCCTTGAAGGTGAGGAAAAAATGTTCTTTTGTCTCACATATCACATTTCATAGTTTACAAGAACATGTACATTATCTAAAAATTTCTTGAACAACCCAGTGTTGCAGATCCTTGAGACATACAATAAAAGGCCCACAGGTTGAACACTTCTGATGTGGATTTGTTATGGCATATTTTATCATCAATGTATGACCAAAGATCATTATCAATATGCCACAGCAAGAATAAGTTTTAAGATATTAATGATGTTTTTTTAGTCTTTATTATCTGAAGTTGGGGAAGTGTAAAATTAGATCATTCTTACTTTGCTCATGTGTTTTTTAACAATTGTTTCAATATTCAGTATCTTGACATCTACTTATGTGACATTTTTGACATATATTTTTGCAAAATCTGTGGGGTCACACCTTTATCCTTTCTGTTATTTTCCTTGCTATTTGATAATCACAGAAATTAAGTTTTACTGTTAGGTTAGTTAGTTAGGTTCTACTGTTTTACAAGCATTCAACAGCAGTCCAGACACAATGTTATGGAAAAATGTGGGAGCAGTAGCAAGGGTATAATGATGTGATTTGTCAGAGGTTTCCCTGATAGACATTAAACAGCAACAAAAATGTTAAAGTGGACCTGCAGATTAGACCCTCTGAACAAACTGCTAGCCACGATATCACCACCGTGTCCCTTCCTAAGTCTATTGCTATTAAATGAAAAAGAAAAAAAATCACTAAAACCCACCTGATCGTAATTTATTCTTATGTCAGAGCAAATAATCTTTCTCTGGCTTTTGACAAGTGACAGCACTCTCTTTTCTGTTATTCCTTTAATTCAGTAAGTTCTGCTGTCTGTATGCTCCAGTTTAAAGGTGTGGGAAGAAAGAACAGGAGGTTTCTTCACAGTCTTTTCAGTAGTGCCCAGCGACAGGACAAGGGGCGATGGGCACAAACTGAAGAATTAGAAGTTCCGTCTGAACATGAGGAAGAACTTCTTCACTTTGAGGGTGACAGAGCACTGGAACAGGCTGCCCAGGGAGGTTGTAGAGTCTCCTTCTCTGGAGATATTCAAGACCCGCCTGGACAAAGTCCTATGCAGCTTGCTGTAGGAGACCCTGCTTTGGCAGGGGCGTTGGACTAGATGACCCACAGAGGTCCCTTCCAACCCCTAACATTCTGTGACTCTGTGATTCTGTGATTTTGAATGAGATTTCTTTATGGTCTTGTGAAGGAGGAGTTCAAGGAAATATGTTCGTGGCGTGCAGGGATGCATATTTAATCTCTTGTTTTGTATGGTGGCTTAGTTGTGGGGTTTTTTTTATGTGTTTTTGAATTGCACATGAATCTTTAATGTTGTCTGCATTTATAGTCTTAATCGAAGTTTAAGTAGGGAGAGTGTTTTCAGCTTCTTGAACATCTGTTAAGTCTGAACATTTAGTTTTCTAGTTTTCTAATTATAAACTCTATTTATATCAGGAAAGGCTGAGGGAGATGGGATTGTTTAGTCTGAAGAAGAGAAGGCTGAGAGGGGACCTTATAAAGGCCTATAAATATCTTAAGGGTGTGTGTCAAGAGGATGGGGCCAGACTCTTTTCAGTGGTGCCCAGGGACAGGACAAGGGTCATTGGGCACAAACTGAAGAATTAGAAGTTCCAGCTGAACACGAGGAAGAACTTCTGTACTTTGAGGGTGACAGAGAGCTGGAACAGGCTGCCCAGAGAGGTTGTGGTGTCTCCTTCTCAGGAGATATTCAAAACCTACCCGGATGAGGTCCTGTGCAACCTGCTTTAAGTGATGCTGCTTTGGCAGGAGGGTTGGATTAAGATGATCCCCAGAGGTTCCTTCCAACCTCCACCATTTTATGATTCTGTGATTCTGTGATTTTTTAAAAAAGTGTGTTAATTGTTGTTATTACTGCTGTTTAGAATCACAGAATTATAGAATCACTTAGGTTGGAAAAGACCCTTAAGATTATATAGCCCAACTGTAAACCTGGCATTGCCAAGTCCACCTCTAAATCACTTCCCTAAGCATGTCTACACGTGTTTAAATACCTCCAGTGACAGTGACCCAACCAATTCCCTGGGCAGCCTATTCCAACTCTTTACAACCCTTGCAGTGAAAAAATTTTTGCTAATATCTGATCTAAACCTCCCCTGATACAATTTGAGGCCATTGCCTACCACTTGTTGCCTGGGAAAAGAGACAGACATCCACCTTGCTACCACTGCCTTTCAGGTAGTTGTAGAGAGCAATAAGGTCTCCCCTCAGCCTCCTTTTCTCCAGACTAAACAACTCCAGTTCCCTCAGCCGTTCCTCAAAAGACTTGTTCCCTAGATCCTTCACTAACTACATTGCTTTTCTTTGGACACGCCCCAGCACCTCAATGTCTTTCTTGTAGTGAGGGGCCCAAAACTGAACACAGTATTTGAGTTGCGGTCTCATTGGTGTCAGTAGAGGGGGACAATCACTTCGCTAGTCCTGCTGGCCAAAGTTTTTCAGATACCAGCCAAGATGCCATCAGTCTTCTTGGCCACCTGGGCACACTGCCTGCTCATATTCAGCCGGCTGTCAACCAATATCCGCAGGTCCTTTTCTGCCAGGCCGCTTTCCAGCCACTCTTTCCCAAGCCTGTAGCATTGCATGGGGTTGTTGTGACTGAAGCTCAGGACCCAGCACTTTGTCTTGTTGAACCCCACACAGCTGGCCTCAGCCCATCAATCCCGCCTGTCCAGGTATTTCTGAAGAGCCTTCCTACCCTCAAGCAGATCAACACTCCTGTGTAGCTTTGTGTCTTCTGCAAATTTACTGAGAGTGTACTTGATGACCTCATCCAGATTAATGATAAAGACATTGAACCGAACAGGCCTTGCTAATGAGCCCTGGGGAACACCATTTGTGACCTGTCACCAACTGGATATTACTACATCCGCCACAACTCTCCGGTCTCAGCCGTACAGCCAGTTTTTTACCCAGTAAGGAGTAGACCCATCCAAGCTATGGGCAACCAGGTTCTCCACAAGAATGTTGTGGGAAAAGGTGTCAAAGGCTTTACGAAAGTCCAGGTAAATAACATCCACAGCCTTTCCCAGGTCCACTAAGCCGGTAAGTATTTCATAATTTACACTGTTGGAAAAACCATTTAATCTGCATTTGTATTCTGACAAGGCGGGTGGACCATGTACTTTGATTCTCTTAATGTAAACTAATTTCACAGACATTATGATTTACAGAATCACAGAATCACAGAATAGTAGGGGTTGGAAGGGACCTCTGGGGATCATCTAGACCAACCCCCCTGCCGAAGCAGGGTCACCTAGAGTAGGTTGCACAGGACCTCGTCCAGGTGGGTTTTGAATATCTCCAGAGAAGGGGACACCACAACCTCTCTGGGCAGCCTGTTCCAGTGCTCTGTCACCCTCAAAGTAAAGAGGTTCTTCCTCATGTTCAGCTGGAAGTTCTAATTCTTCAGTTTGTGCTCATTGACCCTTGTCCTGTCTCTGGGCACCACTGAAGTGTCTGGCCCCATCCTCTTGACACCCATGCTTAAAATATTTTTAATCTCCCTTCCCAGTCTTCTCTTCAGGCTAAACAAACCCAGCTGCCTCAGCCTTTCCTCATAGGAGAGATGCTCCAGTCCCCTAAACATCTTTGCAGCCCTCCGCTGAACTCTCTCCAGTATTTCTTTGTCTTTCTTGAACTGGGGATCCCAGAACTGGATTCAGTACTCCAGATGGGGCCTCACTAGGGCAGAGTAGAGAGGAAGGAGAACCTCCCTTGACCTGCTGTCCACACTCTCTTTAATGCACCCTTGAATACCATTGGCCTCTTTGACAATCAGGGCACGCTACTGGCTCGTGGTCAACTTGTCATCCACCAGAACTCCCAGGTGCCTCTCTGAAGAGCTGCTTTCCAGCAGGTCAGCCCTGAGCCTGTATTGGTGCATGGGGTTATTACTTCCCAGGTAGGAGGAATAAAATAAGGTTGAGAAATAAGATGCACTGAAAATTACCCAGCCCCACTAGAATCAACATGCATGTATGATTCAAAGCAATATAAAAAAATTCTTACAAGTGGGAATTAAAATAAAAACAGTGATTTTGGATTTGAAATGGAATTCTAAACTCTATAACCGTTTGAGAGCATTTCATTCTGTATTTCATTCTATGTCATCTCTCCTGTTCTGAAGACTTCTTTTGAAGTTATTGATGTTATTGATGAACTGAGCAAGAAAAGAGTACTGGGAAGGTCAGAATTAAGAACAAATCACTTCGATTTGAGTTGGATTTTGTCCTAAAATTCACTGCAGGCAGATATTTACTGCGAAGGTGCCGCACAGATACTAGCTCAGGACCACACACACCAAATGGGAAAATACTAGACTATTTTGTCATCTAGAACAAATGGCTATTTACTACTTGATGGAGCTTAGCTAATAGTGATAGGAGTATAACTTCTTAAGCTTAAAATATTTAAGTAAAACTATTTGAATTAGATCTTCTGCTACTGCTACATATGGCCCAGTGAGAGTCCTTGCTACTTTCCAATAGCTTCTGCCCTCTTCCCGTATTTGGAGGAATTACAATCTATATTTTCTCTTTCCATCCCACTGTATATGCAGATGTACATTAAAAATATTTCACTTCCCAACATATTACCCAGTTGGTGCTGTAAGAGCCAGAAGCATTCTTTTTCTTTGAAAGACTGGGGTTTTTTTCCCTTTACATAGCAATTTCTTGGAAAGCCACTCCAAAGATTAGAGAGCTATTACCAAATGTCTTTCAAGACATAGTTCTTAACTGTTTCAGGAATGGGATGGGGCAAGATCTGGAGACTTCTAAGCAGTAGAAAAATTACTATTCCTTGAATGTATCTATGAAAAGAAATTAAGACATGTCTCTCTTATTCTACATTCTTTCCTAAGGCTCCACACCCACACTAGGGTGTTCTGATGTTGCTTTCTCAGTATTTTTAAATATGCATCATCAGGGAAGGTGGTTTAAAACTGAGCCCTGGGGAACTCCCCTTGTGACCGCCACCAGCTGGATTTGACTCCATTCACCACCACTCTCTGCGCTTGGCCATTCAGCCAGTTCTTTATTGAGCGAAGAGTACACCCATCCAAACCATGAACAGCTAGTTTCTCCAGGAGGATACTGTGGGAAACAGTGTCAAAGGCCTTACTAAAGTCCAGGTAGACGACACCCACAGCCTTTCCTTCCTCCACTAGGTGGAGGGGTCATCTGGTCATAGTAGGAGATCATGTTGGTCAAGCAGGACCGGCCTTTCATGGACCCCTGCTGGCTGGGCGTGATCCCCTGGGTGTCCTTCACATACCTAGTGAGCGCACTCAGGATGAATCACTCCATAATCTTGCCTGGCACCAAGGTCAGGCTGACAGGCCTGTAGTTCCCAGGATCCTCCTTCTGGCCCTTCTTGTAGATGGGTGTTACATTGGTGATCCTTCAGTCCTCTGGGACTTTCCCTGTTAGTCAGGACTGCTGATAGATGGTGGAGAATGTCTTGGCCATCTCTTTCTCCAGCTCCCTCGGTACTCTTGGGTGCATCTCATCTGGCACCATAGACTTGTAAGTTTCCAGGTGGCATAGCAGGTCATTAACTGCTTCCTGCTGGATTATGGGACATTTCGTCAGCACTCCTTCCCTGTCTACCCGCACTCGGGACTGACTACCCTGGGAATAACTAGTCTGACTATTAAAGACTGAGGTGAAGCAGGTATTAAGTAGCTCAGCTTTTTCCTCATCCTTGGTGGCAATAATCCCCCTCACATCCAATAAGGGATGGAGATGCTCGTTGACCCTTTTTGTTGTTGATGTATTTGTAAGAACATTTTTTGTTGTCCCTTACTACAGTGTCCAGCCTGAGTTCTAGCTGGGCTTTTGCCTTTCTAATTTCCTCTCTGCATGACCTAATGAGACCACTGTACTCCTCTTGCATCGCCTGCCCTTTCTTCCATAGGTGGTACACCCTCTTTTTTTTCTGAGTCCCAGCAAGAGTTCCCTGTTCAGCCAGGCTGGTTGTCTTCCCCACCGGTTCGTCTTACAGCACATGAGGAAAGCCTGCTCCTGTACCTTTAAGACCACATCCTTGAAGAAATCCCAGCCTTCCTGGACCACTTTGCCCTTCAACACTCTCTCCCAACGGACCCTCTCAACCAGCGTCCTGAACAGGCCAGTGTCTGCCCTCCAAAATTCCATGGTGGTTGTTTTGCTGGCGCCCCTCTTAACTTCCCCTCGAACCAAGAACTCTATCATTTCATGGTCGCTAAGCCCAAGACAGCCTCCAGACACCACATCTCCCACCAGTCCATCTCTGTTAGTAAACAGCAGGTCTAGTGAGGCACCTCCATTCGTAGGCTCACTTATCAGCTCGTCAGGACATTATCTTCCACACACTCCAGGAACCTCCTAGACTGTTTCCTCTCTGCTGTGTTGTATTTGCAAGCAGGTGTCTGGTAAGTTAAAAGTTCCCCACAACAACAAGCGCTAGTGATTGTGAGACTTCTGCCAGCCTCTTGCAGAAAACTTCATCTGCCTCTTCATCCTGGCTGGGTGGTCTATAACAGACCCCCAGCACGATGTCTGCCTTGTTGGCTTTCCCTCTCTTCTTTACCCGTAAACATTCGACCTTGTCATCACAATCGTTGAGCTCTATACAATCGAAGCAGTCCCTAACACACAGAGCCAACCCACCACCTCTCTTTCCTCCCTTATCCTTTCTGAAGAGTTTATAGCCTTCCATGGCAGCACTCAAGTCATGAGAGTCATCCCACCACGTTTCTGTGATGGCCACTAAGTCAAGGCTGTCCTGCTGCACAATGGCTTCCAGCTTCTCCTGTTTATTGCCCATGCTATGTGCATTGGTGCAGATGCACTTGAGCTGGGCTGTTGATCTGATATCCAAAACTGGCATGCGATGCCTGGGCTCATCTCTAGTGAGCTGGGTTACATGCCCTTCCCCCTGCAAACCTAGTTTAAAGCCCTCTCGATGAGCCCTGTCAGCTTGTGGGCAAGAATCCTTTTTTCCCTTTGAGACAGCTGGACTTCATTTGTTGCCAGCAGGTCCATTGTCATGTAAACCTCCCCATGATCAAAGAAACCAAAATTCCACTGACCCTGAGCCACCTGTTAATCAGGTGAGTTTTCCTGTTCCTTTCAGTGTTCTTCCCTGTTACTGATGAGATTGAAGAAAACACCACCTGTACCCCTGCTCCTTCAACCAATCACCCCAGTGTCCTGAAGTCCCTTTTGATGGCCTGGGGACTGCTCTCCTTGATGTCATCACCACCAACCTGCTTTACCAGTTGTTACGCATTAACAGTGCGTAATAATCAGGGGGCTGCACCAGACCAGGGAGCTTCCTAGCAACATCCCTAACCCGGGCCCCAGGGAGGCAGCAGATTTCCCTGTGGGATGGGTCTGGTGGGCGTATTGGGCCCTCTGTTCCCTTCAGAAGTGAATCACCTAGGACAGTTACCCTCCTTTTTTTCTTAGCTGGGGCAGTCATAATACGTAATACATCAATGAGCTTCCTGTTCACATTTTAATATAATGGTAAACTTCTTTCTGTCTCTTATATACTCATTCTAACATGCATTTTAGCAAAGTAACAAAAGCAACCTCCAAAATAAGTTCTGTAAGCAAGTAGATCTTATAATTTTATTGTAGAGTCTTCTTTTTTTTGCAGAATATTCAAAAACAAATAATTCCTAAACATTGTAAGAAGAAGATGAAACAACCTTAACAAGACACTGTATCCATTCCTATAGGATAGGTGTGTTTAGAAAGACTCTATGCCAGAATGTACCATGTGGCTATTAGCTAGATTTATTGTACCTCCTGCAAAACACCATGATGTTCTTGTGCCAGAAGGACTTTTATTCTTCCTTCTCAAAACCGCTTGTTGAACTTCTGCAGGCTACAAACAAACTTTCATTTACATTCTCTGTACATAACTTTACAGGGAGGAACTATCCAGTACTCGTAATAATAGTACATGGGAGAAATAAATATTTCAGTGGAAAAAAAAGGGATTTTAAAGACAAATTCCAAACATGTAATTCAGCAGTAGCTACAGTGCTCCAAGTATTCTCAAAGGAATATATTCTTAAGGGAAGGTGAAATATACTTTTCAAAACAAAGTTTTCTCTGGAGAGAATGTCAGAAACTTAAGATTGCTCTGTTTTTTTTCTGTTCACTCATACTAACAATTTATATACTAGGAATTTTTATTAGAGTTTTTAATAGAATGTAAATAATGATGGATGATGGATTATGGAAAACATCCTGAAGCTTGATTCTTATTTTATCTTAAAGAAATCTTAAACACTCTATAATTGGTAAATATTTTCATTCAATTATTGCAGAAAAAAAACCCCACATTGACATATTTTCATTTATTTCACACGGCAAGTGTCAAATATATTGGATTATTATTTTCTTCCACACTTTTGTGTGTTGTTATGTTGAAAGGCTTTTAAGACTCCATTAATCAGTATGAGTTAGAAATAAATTAGTTACACATCTCTAGTAAATGCTCAGGAATTTCTGTGAGAAAGTGTTGTCCCCTAGCAAAGTTGCATTGTCTCCATAAATAACTGTACCACCAAATATCTGCTTAAAGTACAAAATCAGCTTCCATCACTCTGTGTCACTCTTCATTCCAGTTAGAGTTTAATTTTTAGTAAGCCTACTTTTCATATATTTTATTTGGAGTGTAAAACAGTAAGCAGATGTCTTCCTCTGATTTCCAAACTGCAGTCATTCACTGCTTTTTTTTTTCACCCTCTGTTTTGTTGTGAGAAATGAACAGATGTCCAGTGCTGTCAAAACACAAAGGTGGATACAGCTGTAGGTTTGCTGCACCTTGCTTTTCTTCAGTGCGTCAGTCCCTGGTGTAGTCTTCTGTTCTAAAACAATGAAATGATAAAATTTCATGTTGATGCTATCTTCTACTCTTTTTAGTTTCGCTTTCAGAAAATGACTAGCTATTTTAATGAGGCTGTTTCTTTTCACTGATCAGGCATGCACGTAGTTGAAAAGCAGATTTGGAGACCTCTTTGGAGTCAGACTGCAGGTTCTGAGTTTTCCTTTCTCACTTTTTTTTGAAGTGACTTTATAATTTCTGAAGTTCAATTTGAGCAGGTCTGATATCTCAGAAGCTGCTCATTGCATTTGTCAAGGAATGCGTGTCTTTCAGTTTGCAAATATTGTGTTTAAAATCTACCACTCTTATCCATACTTGCATTGTATGTATAAAGGGATTTCTCAGTTATAAGCTAGCACAAAACTGTGGTTTGTTTTCTGAGGTTTTGTTTAGAATGTCCAGGGATTACCAGCCAGGTAAATTAAATGGAATTATTTTTAATAGCCTTGTAATAAATAAAAATTTTCATTACTCAAGATGAAATAAAGAGTCTGTTTAATTTAATATTCATTTTATTGTCATAGAGAGAAACCTCATAATGATCTTTAAATCAGGTGACAAGATCCTTTGTCTTTATATTAACGGTTATTATAGTTTCTAGTTAAGTGCCACCTGTTCACAGTAGATTTGTAATGGCTCTGATTATCTGTTCCTATCAAGTTCAAACAATGTGATCTTATTTTAAGAAAAGCTATTTTAAACAGTTTTTGGGTTTAGTTTGCAATAATAATTATTTAGTGTTTATTTAAACTCTTCTAAGTATTAAGAAACATTTTACAGAGGGCCATGCAATGTCACTATATTTATAACTCTCCTTCTGCTTACTCTCCCCAGTTTGTCTTATCTCATTACAACATCCTTGTCTGATTTAAGCTCAGAGCCTGTCAAAGCTGGCTCACACCTGCATAGCCTTGACTGGAAGTTTGTAAGTATTCCCTATGGAAGTGCTCAAATAGAATTTCTGTAATTAAATAGGAGACTCTATGGTGGTAGACGAATAGAGCCATCTGGCCTACTGCAGTGAATTGCTCAGTTCTTGAGCAATAGACATATGCCCTGGTTTTGGCTGGGACAGAGTTAATTTTCTTCCCAGTATCTGGTACAGTACTGTGTTTTGGATTTAGGATGAGAGTACTGTGATAACACACTGATGTTTTAATTGTTGCTGAGCAATGCTTACACTAAGTCAAAGACTTTTCAGCTTCTCTTACTGCCTTGCCAGGTAGGAAGCTGGGGGTGCACAAGACGATGAGAGGCAACACAGTCAGGACAGCTGACCCAAACTGGCCAAAGGGATAATCCATGCCATAGGACATCATGCTGAACAATAAAAGAGCAGGGGAACAATCTGGGGAGCTGTGGCTGCTGCTCAGGGCCACCCAGGGGTGGACATCAACCAGTAGGTGGTGACAAATTGCATCGTGCATCACTGGTTTTGTATATTTTTTTATCGTTACTATTATTAGTATCTTCCCTTCATTTTCTGTCCTATTAACCTGTCCATCCCAAGGATTTTACCTATTTTCCAATTCTCTCCCCCATCCCAGTCAGGGGGGAGTGAGTGAAAGGCTGCATGGTGTTTAACTGCCTGCCAGGTTAAACCATAGCAACATATGTTGAACAAGGGAAAACCTATGGACATCATCTATCTGGATTTTTGTAAAGCCTTTGACACGGTCCCCCACAACATCTTTCTCTCTAATTTGGAGAGCCATGGATTTGATGGGTGGACAGTTTGGTGGATAAGGAATGGGTTGGATGGCGCAGCCAAAGGGTAGTGGTCAACGGCTCAATGTCCGGATGGAGATCAGTGACGAGTGGAGTTCCTCAGGGGTCCGTACTGGGACTGGTGCTGTTCAACATATTTATCAATGACATGGACAGCGACATCGAGTGTACCCTCAGCAAGTTTGCAGATGACACCAAGCTGAGTGGTATGGTTGATACACCAGAAGGACGGGATGCTATCCAGAGGGACCTGGACACGCTGGAGAGGTGGGCCTGTGTGAACCTCATGAGGTTCAACACGGCCAAGTGCAAGGTCCTACACCTGGGTCGGGGTAATCCCCGCTCTCAATACAGGCTGGGGGAT